>Ga0116152_10000037_pt1 | contig 96322 bp, 78 predicted proteins | sample AD_UKC119_MetaG_FD_89894 | JGI IMG/M metagenome (GOLD analysis project Ga0116152, IMG submission 89894) | Active sludge microbial communities of municipal wastewater-treating anaerobic digesters from Hong Kong - AD_UKC119_MetaG | ecosystem: Engineered > Bioreactor > Anaerobic > Digestate...
CCGAACTTGCGCGCCTGTACCACGGTCAGTGCTGCTGTCAGCGTGGTTTTGCCATGGTCAACGTGACCGATCGTACCAACGTTAACATGCGGCTTGGTGCGCTCAAACTTACCCTTTGCCATTGACTTTACCCTATCAACTTCTGGAATACTTTGGTGCTCATGGGCAGAATCGAACTGCCGACCTCATCCTTACCAAGGATGCGCTCTACCGACTGAGCTACATGAGCAATTAAAATTGTGAACCTGCCTCTCGGCTAAAGTAATGGAGCGGGTGATGGGAATCGAACCCACACCATCAGCTTGGAAGGCTGAGGTTCTACCATTGAACTACACCCGCCTTACTTAAACCCGAAAACCACTCAACTTTATGGCGGCAAACGTGGTCAAGGCTGGTGGAGGGGGAAGGATTCGAACCTTCGAAGGCTGAGCCGACAGATTTACAGTCTGTTCCCTTTGACCGCTCGGGAACCCCTCCATCTGGAAAGGCGTGAATTGTGATTTAATCATTCGTCGATGTCAACCGGCAGTCACCATTTATTTGTATCTTCTTCCCGCACCTGAACACACTCGTCACAGACATGCTGTCAATCATCGACTTCCTGTCACATAATACGCCATCATCAGGGCATAGTAGCTCCTATCATAAAACAGTTTTATCGATTCTGTGGAACAAACATGAAAGTAACCATTTATGGCTCCGGCTACGTCGGGCTTGTCACAGGTGCCTGCCTGGCACAGGTTGGAAACGATGTCCTGTGTGTGGATGTGGATGAAAACAAAATCAAACGCCTGAAACAGGGAGAAATTCCGATTTATGAGCCGGGTCTGGACAACATGGTGCGTGAAAACGCCAGGACGGGCCGTCTCCGTTTCACCCTGTCTGCCGAAGAGGGCGTAAAGCACGGCCTGTTCCAGTTCATTGCGGTCGGTACCCCGCCGGATGAAGATGGCTCGGCGGACCTGCGCTACGTGCTGGAAGTGGCAAACTCCATTGCCCAGCACATGGACAAGTACCGCATCGTGGTTGATAAATCCACGGTACCGGTCGGTACGGCAGACAAGGTGCGTAATGCCATCCATCAGCGTCTGGAAGCACGGGGTGATAATATTGAGTTCGATGTGGTCTCAAACCCGGAGTTCCTCAAGGAAGGGGCTGCCATTGAGGACTTCATGAAACCGGACCGCATTGTCATCGGTACCGACAACCCGCGTACCACCGAACTGATGCGCGAACTGTATGCCCCCTTCAACCGCAATCACGAACGTCTGGTCACCATGGACATCCGCTCGGCGGAACTGACCAAATACGCAGCCAATGCCATGCTTGCCACCAAAATCAGTTTCATGAATGAACTGTCCAATATGGCCGAAATTCTCGGGGCTGACATTGAGAAAGTCCGCATCGGCATCGGCTCGGATCCGCGTATCGGCTACAGCTTTATTTACCCCGGCTGCGGCTATGGCGGCTCCTGCTTCCCCAAGGATGTACAGGCCCTGGAGCGCACGGCACGTGAAATCGGCTACCAGGCTGAACTGTTGTCTGCCGTGGAAGCCGTCAATTACCGCCAGAAGAAACGCCCGTTTGCAAAACTTCAGCAGCACTTCGGCGACCTGAAAGGCAAAACGGTGGCGGTCTGGGGCCTGGCCTTCAAGCCCAATACCGATGACATGCGCGAAGCCTCCAGCCGTACCCTGATGGAACAGCTGTGGGAAGCCGGTGCGACGGTACGCGCCTTTGATCCGGTGGCCATGGAAGAATGTGAACGGATTTATGGCCGGCACGAAGGTCTGATTTTGTGTGAAACCGCAGAGCAGGCTCTGGAAGGTGCCGATGCACTGGCAATTGTCACCGAATGGCAGCAGTTCCGCAGCCCGGACTTTGACAGGATCAAGGCCACCCTGCACCACCCCGTGATTGTGGATGGCCGCAATCTTTATGATCCGGAACAGGTGGCAGCCAAGGGCATTCACTACTATGCCATTGGCCGGGGCCTGTAACTCAACAGCCTGTTAAACGTATATCAAACGATCAGCATATGCAGCCGCCAGACACATAATCCGGCGGCTGCATGCAGTTATCAAACAGCTCCGTTGGGGAAATTATCGCTGATGTAGGCCTCGAAGCGAGCTGACAGTGCACCATTACTGGTACCCCATGCATTCACTTTTAATTCCTGGGTGAAAAACTCACCGGGCTGCGGACCATAGGATGAACTGGCAAAGTCATCGACCTGCTGCTTCAGGAACCCGACCGAATACTGCTGCCCGTTGATATCCACCAGCTGATCATCAGCAAGCACAATGGTGCTTTGCCCCTGCCCCGGATCAAAACTGAAAGTGCGTCCGACAGATACCCCGCCACCGGATACAACCTCCGGTAACTGCGCGGGTGGCTGTGTTCCCTGAATGGCTGCCAGGTCATCCGCCGTCAGCGTGACATTCTCGGTATAATCCGCCTGCTGCAGGCCGCCATAACGGCGCAACTCAACCGTATCACCGGCACTCAGCTGCCCGTCACCATTACTGTCATAGGCATTACCGGTGAATTCCGTTGCCAGACCGTCATAAGCCAGCGGCGCAGTATCATTGAAATAGCCACTCAGGGCATTTTTCTGCTCATCCGAAAGCGTCAGGGGCTGGCCCGGTGACTGGCTGGTGCCAGGATCATCCGCATGATCTCCGGACTGAGCCAGCAGCTGTTGAATCACCTGAATCAACAGACCCAGCACACTGTTCAGCAACGGATTCTGATTAAGCGGGGATTGGATATCCGGGGAGCGGGAATTGGGGGAACGCCCCTGCTGACAAGCAGCATAACTGCCATATGCCTGATCCATTCGTCCTGAGGAACCGACTGCATTGACTGCCATGGTATTACTCCTTTCATTAAAAGCACTACCCGTGCAGTTTACCCCCAACCCGAAACCGACTTCCGCTGTCAGGGCCAGCCATCAGACCGGCACGGCAAATACCGGGACAACCGGACAGGCAACCTGTCCGGCACAAGTCAGCCCTACTTCCCGAACGGCCCCCTGTCGGTATCCAGTTTGTAAATCAGGTCAATACTTTGCTGCACACCACTGGTCACTTCCACATGCAGACGCTTGTTGATCTCGTAATTCACTGCCACCTTCTGCATTGAATCAAACAAACCGACGATATACTTCACATACAGCTTCGGCCCCAGACGCTTGCCCAGTGACAGCTGGCTCTGGCGATAATCTCCCCCACCGGCATTCAGCCCCACATCATCCAGCCCCAGCTCGCCTCCCAGCCGCTGTGCCAGATTCTCGCCTCCCGCCAGCCCAAGCCCGGTTACCGCCTGGGTCAGAATCTCGGTTTCGCTGCCCTTCACTCCCGACAGCGCACGCCCGGTCAGCAAATAGCTGAGCGTATCGGTCTGGCTTTGAGGTGGATTGGAGAACAGGGTGGACTGTGGCTCCTGCACTGTCCCGCCCAAGGTGATTCCCACCAGAATATTGCTGTCAATCTGACGCACGGCGCGCACATCCAGCCCCGGATTATCAATCGGACCACTGAACAGCAGGCGGCCACGCTCAATTTTCAGTTTCTGGCCATAGGCATTGTAATTACCATCCAGGACATTCAGTACCCCCTCACCGGCGATGCCCTGACGGTTACGGGCAATGCGCATCCGGCCCGTCAGCCGCCCTTCCAGACCAAAACCGCTGAAGGTCACCCTGTCGCCCAGTTCCACCATGACATTGGGCTGAATATAAAGGCCGTCATCCTCTTCCACTGTCGCCGGTATCGGCTGCCCCTGAGGCTGGCGTTGCCCCTGACGCGCCCCCTGTTGCTGCCCCTGCTGGCGTCCGACAATCACGACATCACTGCCGCCACGCTGGCGGCGGGGCTGCTGACGCCCCACGATCACCACATCATCGGACAGCTTGTTGGCACCGGTCGGCAGGTCGCGCAGGGTGATCGTTGTCTGGGGAATGCGCACGGTACCACTGATGGCCACCGACTGCGGCGTTGCCTTGATACTGAGGTCGGGTGATACATAGGCCTGAATTTCATGCGTGTTCATCAGCAACAGATTGGCACCCTGCACCCGCAGATCGGCACTCCAGTCCGGCAGCCTGCCAATCCGCAATACCCCATTGGCCTTCATCTCGCCCTGCCCGGCCCGCAGCGTTCCTGAAAGGTTGATCTGGCCCGGATTGGCGGCCTGAGCGGTAAAATTGATGTCGGTCAGTTTCGAGCCGGTTTCGGGCAGCGACAATGACCCGCCCTGCAACCGTACCGTGCCGACAATCTGGGGCTGGCTCAGCAACCCGGTCACCCGCACATCCCCGGCCAGCTGCCCCTGCAACCCGTCAACCTGGGGCGCATAACGCTGCACCCAGGCCAGATCCGGTACATTCATGATGGTACGCAGGTCTACCCGGTGCTGACCGCCCCTGAGGTCCAGCAGAATATTGCCATCGGTACGAATCTGGCCATAACCGGGTACATCGGCCTGAGCCTGCACCGTAGCCCGACCGCCGTTCAGGGTGATATTGGCCTTGGCATTCACATACTGCAGGGTCTGGCTGGTTCCGCGTGCTCCGCGAATAATAATGCTGCTGTCCGGCAGTACCACACTCACCTGGGCAAACGGCTGCTGGCCCCGCTGCTCGAACTGATAACTGGCATTGATCACGCCGGGCAGTTGAATCGTGGCCGGCAAGGCACCGAAACTGGTCGCCATGGCCAATGGCACCTGCTGCAAGGCACCCTTGGCATTCAGGCCACCCCCTTTGTTCCAGCTGACCTGATTGCATATCTGCGCATTCTGGCGGTTGGCCAGACAGCTGTTGGCCAGTGTCACACTGGTGGCCGACACGCCCAGCCGGGCCGGTGCCGTTAGCTGCCAGTCACCGGCAACGGTATTGCGCAGACTCAGTTGCTGAATGGCACCGTTCCACTGGCCGTTACTGAGTCCACCCGATGCCTGCAGCTCCAGCTGACCGGCTTTATGCGTTGCCCGCAGGGTCAGTCCGTGACGTTCCAGCTGGCCCTGCAGGGTGAAATCGGCCTGTGCCAGCTGATTCTCCCCCTGACGCAACTGCCGGGCCACCCCCTGCACATCATAGTTGCTGCCATTCTGGGCAATCTTCACATCCAGACTGCCCAGCTGCATATCCTGATAACGCAGCTGACGTCCGGTCAGGGTGCCCTGAATACGCGGCTGTTTCAGGGCACCCTGCAGGGTGCCTTCACCCTGCAGACTGCCTGCCAGCCCCGGCATTACCTGAGACAGGTTACGTCCGTCCAGCTTCCAGCGCAGATTGTAAGGCTCTGTCACCTGACCACTGACCTGCAGCACATTCTGGCCGGCCACCAGCTGTACATCCTGCACACTGACCTTCCCCTGATCCAGATTGACAGTTCCCCTGGCATCCACCGGGCGACCATTGATCTGGCCACGCAGACTGGCCACCTGCAGATCAAGCTTTGAACCATCCAGCGTGCCAACCAGCCGTCCGTTACCTTTCAGGCCGCCCTGCAATGCCGGCGAGAACTGTGCCAGATTGCGCGCATCCAGCTCCCAGTCCAGTCCCACGGAACTCCCGGCACTGCCATTCACGCGCAACTGGTTCTGACCGGCAGTCACCACCACATTGCGGGCCGAGATCATCTTGTTATCCAGCATCACGGTCCCGCTGGCCAATAGCGGGTAACCTCTGACACGCCCTTCGAGACGATTGACCGCCAGGGTGGCATGCGAACCGTCCAGACGTCCCTTAAGGCTGCCATTACCCTTGACACTGCCATCCAGAGCCGGATTCAGCTGCACCAGTCTCGGTGCATCCAGTGACCATTGCAGCCCGGTGGTTTCATCAGCCACACCATTCAGCACCAGCCGGTTGTCCCCAAGCGCAAGCTGCAGATTACTGGCACTCAGCACCTGCCGGTTCTGCAGGCCGAGCTGGCCCTTGACGCTGAGCGGATACTGCAAAATGCGCCCGCCCAGGCTGTCAATGCGCACCAGCACACTGGAACCGTCCAGCTTGCCACGCACATTGCCACTGCCTTTGAGTCCCCCGTCAAGCCGTGCATCCATCTGCTTCAGTTCCGGCGCATCCAGACTCCAGTTCAGGCCCGTGGATTCATCCACCACCCCGTTGAGCAGGATGCGGTTGTTGCCGGAAGCCAGCTGCAGATTATCGGCACTCAGACGCTGCTGCTGCAGCCCGATCTGCCCCCTGGCACTGAGCGGATACTGCAGGATGCGCCCGCCCAGGGTATCGATACGCAGTACCAGACTGGAGCCATCCAGCCTGCCCCGCACATTGCCATTGCCCTTGAGGGTCCCATAAAGGCGCGGGTCCAGCTGCTTCAGGTCCGGGGCATCCAGACTCCAGTTCAACCCGGCTGCCTCATCCGCGACCCCATTGACCAGCAGGCGGTTATCTCCCACGGCCAGTTGCAGGTTATTGGCTGCCAGCTGGCGGTTATTGACCCGCACTTCACCCTGGGCACGCACCGGAAAACCACGCACCCGGCCAGTCAGCCGGTCAATGTGCAAAGCCGCTCTGGAGCCATCCAGCAGGCCCCGGATATTGCCCTGCCCCTGCAGACTGCCATCCAGGGCCGGATTGAGCTGGGCCAGCTGCTGTGCATCCAGACGCCAGTTGATTCCCGATACCTCATCCGCCACCCCGTCCAGTACCAGGCGGTTGGCCCCGGCTACCAGTTGCAAGTCGCTGGCGGACACCAGCCGGTTACGCAGCTGCACCTCGCCGCGGGCATTGACCGGGAAGCTGTTGACACGGCCATCCAGTGCATCAATGCGCAGACTCAGGCGTGAACCGTCCAGCAGGCCCCTGGCATTGCCATTGCCCCTGAGATTGCCCTGCAGCGCCGGATAAAGACGCGACAGGTCCGGCGCATCCAGGGTCCAGTCAAGGCCCCGGCTTTCATCCGCAGAACCATTCACCCGCAGCAGATTGCCCCCCACATTCAGCACCAGCTGATCTGCGCTCAGCACCTTGTCCTGCAGGCGCACACCCCCTTCGGCCCGTACCGGAAAATTGCGTACTCGCCCGCCCAGCTCTCCAATCTGCAGACTCAGGCGCGAACCATCCAGCAGCCCCCTGGCCGTTCCATAACCTTTCAGCTCACCATCCAGTGCCGGATTCAACTGCACCAGCTGGCGTGCATCCAGACGCCATGCCAGTCCCTGACCTTCATCGGCAGTACCGTCAAGCACAACCCGGTTATCACCCAGCGCCAGCTGCAAGTCCTCCGCCGACAGCACCCGATCACGCAGGCGTACATCACCACGGGCACTGAGCGGAAAGCCCTTGATCCGCCCGTCCAGACTTTCAACATGCAACGCCAGCCGGGAGCCGTCCAGCAACCCTTTGGCCGTGCCCTGTCCCTTGAGCCGGCCATCCAGGGCCGGACTGATCCGGGACAGCTCGGGAGCATCAATGCGCCAGGCAAGCCCGCTTTGCTCATCCGCCGTACCATTGAGTACGACCCTGTTATCACCCAGCGCCAGCTGCAAATCCTCCGCCGACAGCACCCGATCACGCAGGCGTACATCACCACGGGCACTGAGCGGGAAGCCCTTGATCCGCCCGTCCAGACTTTCAACATGCAACGCCAGCCGGGAGCCGTCCAGCAACCCTTTGGCCATCCCCTGTCCCTTGAGCCGTCCATCCAGGGCTGGATTGATCTGGGACAGGTCCGGCGCATCAATACGCCAGTCCAGGCCGGTTTTCTCATCCGCCGTACCATTGAGTACAATCCGGTTATCACCCAGTGCCAGTGCCAGGTCTTCGGCAGACAAGACCTTGTCGCGTACCCGGACCTCACCACCGGCACTGACCGGATAACCACGAACCCTGCCATCCAGCTCGGCAACCTGCAGCGTCAGGCGTGATCCATCGAGCAAGCCCCTGGCCGTTCCCCGCCCCTTGAGGTTGCCTGACAGGGATGGCTGCAACTGCGCCAGCTTCGCGGCATCCAGCTGCCAGTGCAGCCCCTTGCCCTCATCCGCCGTGCCATCCAGACGCACTTCATTATCACCCAGTGCCAGCACCAGTCCGTCAGCACTCAGGAGTCGATCCCTGACCTGAACCTTGCCCCTGGCACTGACCGGGTAATCCCGAACCTTGCCTTGCAGCTCATCCACCTGCAGCGTCAGGCGTGATCCATCCAGCAGACCACGGGCATTGCCGTTTCCCTCCAGGTTTCCGACAACTGCCGGATAGAGCTGGGACAAGTCACCGGCCTTGAGTTTCCAGTCCAGCCCCTTATCCTCATCCGCTGTCCCGTTCAGGACCAGCTGGTTGTCACCGACCGTAATCTGCATGTTACTGGCCGATAACACCTGATTCAGCAGCCGAAGCTCACCCCCGGCCTGCACCGGATAGTCCCTGATCCGCCCTTCCAGCGTCTCCACGTGCAGACTCAGGCGCGAACCATCCAGCACCCCTTTGGCATTACCATGGCCTTTGAGACGCCCCGACAACGACGGGTGCAGCTGGTCCAGCGCCGGCGCATCAATGCGCCAGTCAATCCCGGCCTGCGCGTTTGCCACCCCATTGAGCTGCACCTGATTGTCACCCACCTTGACACTCACGCCGCTGGCCGACAGTACCTGATCCCGCAATTGCAGCTCGCCCTGTGCCGATACCGGATAGCTCTGCATTTCCCCGGTCAGCTCATCCACGCGCAGACTCAGGCGCGAACCATCCAGCAGGCCGCGGGCATTACCCCTGCCCTTGAGGCTGCCGTCCAAGCTCGGGTGCAGACGGGTCAGATAAGGGGCATCCAGGGTCCAGTCAATACCGCTGGCCTCATCGGCCACCCCATCCAGTGCCAGCCGGTTTCCACCCACATCAACCTGCAGACCCGTGGCAGACAGCAACTTATCCTCAAGCTGCACGGCACCCTGTGCACTGAGCGGGTAATCCCGGACCCTGCCATCCAATTCATCAATACGCAGCGCCAGCCGGGAGCCATCCAGCACACCCTGTGCATTGCCTTTGCCCTTGAGGCTGCCGGACAGGGAGGCATGCAGCTGATCCAGCCGGGGCGCATCCAGGGTCCAGTCAATGCCGTCAGCGGCATCCGCCACCCCGTTCAGACGCACATGGTTGTCACCGACATCCAGCTGCAGGTCATTGGCCGACAGTGACTGCCCTTCAAGCCGGACTTCGCCCTGTGCCTGCACCGGATAGTCACGGACCTTGCCTCCCAGCTCATCAATCTGCAGCGCCAGACGTGAACCATCCAGCAAGCCTCTGGCGACGCCCTTACCCTTGAGGCTGCCATCCAGTGCCGTGTGCAGGGTATCCAGCCGGGGCGCATCCAGGGTCCAGTCAATACCGCTGGCCTCATCCGCCACCCCGTTGAGCTGCAGCCGGTTTCCACCCACAGTCACCTTGAAATCATCGGCGGACAGCAGCCTGTCTTCCACCCTGAGGGTTCCGGCAGCTTCCACGGGATAGTCCTTCACAACCCCGGCGAGCGTATCCACCCGCAGATTGAGGCGTGAACCATCCAGCAGCCCCCGGGCATTGCCCTGCCCCTTCAGATGACCATCCAGGCTGGCATGCAGCTGCTCCAGACCCGGCGCATCCAGCAGCCAGTCAATACCGCTGGCCTCATCCGCCACCCCGTTCAGGGACAGGTGGTTGTCGCCTACCTGCAGCTTCAGCGCATCGGCACTCAGTACCTGATCCTGCAGGTTCAGACTGCCACTGGCGCTGACCGGATAATCCAGCACCTGACCGTCCAGCACATTGATCTTCAGCGCAAATTCACTGCCATCGACCTTGCCGGCCAGGGTGCCGTCGCCACTCAGCCGGCCATTCAGGCGCGGATGCAGCTGCGCCAGAGCCGGCGCATCGACCTCCCAGTCCACGGCCAGGCTTTCATCCGCCTTGCCACTGGCCCTGACATGATTGTCGCCCACCGCTGCATCCAGCCGCTCCAGTGCCAGCCGCCCGTTCTCCAGGCTCAGCTTCAGGCCGGCATCCACCGGATAGTCCCGCAGGGTTCCATGCAGACGGGCAAGCTCCAGCGCCAGAGTCGGCTGCCGATACGCCACCTGCCCCTGAGATGCCATGTCCAGTGCCAATTCACCCGTCATGTCAGGCGCAAAGTACTCGGGACGCAAGGCATCTCCCGTCAGTCTGACATCCCATTTCAGAATCGGTGACCAGGCCAGCTCCCCGGTCAGCTGCAACTGCCCGGCATCCCCCGACAGTTTCACCGCATCCAGATCCAGCCGCTCCAGATTGCCGTGTGCCATCAGGTCCAGCTCAAGTGCCGGATAATGTCCGAACTGCCAGTGCCCGCTGCCGGTCAGCGGGTAATCCAGCAGGTTGCCGTTGGCATTCAGGTTGACCTTTCCGCCCCCATAGCGGCTGCTGTCCCCTTCCATATCCAGGCTGACCGTGACCGGGTGCGGCTTTTTCAGTCCCATCTCACCCCTGGCGCTGACATGAAGCCGACCATCATTCTCGGGCAGGTCAGCCACCAGTTGTTCCAGATACAACACCCCGTTATGGGCATACGCGGACAGTGCGGCATCACGCAGCTCAAACACGGCGGTACCCTGACGAATCAGCACCTGATCAATGGATACATTTTTCAGCGCCACATCCACCGGCAGACGAATATCAGGCAGCTGGATCGGATTCAGGGGCTCACCCGTGGAGGGCGGAAGGTCAATGGTCAACGAACCGGCAGACAGCTCCCCCAGTGTCACCAATATCGGCAACCGGGCCTCGATCTCCGGATCAAACACCACATCACGCGCCTCCAGCCGGATACCGTCCTTCTCCCAGCTCAGGCTGTCCGCTTCAACCCGCTGCAGCAGCGTGCCCCGCACACCGTTCAGCGCCATGTCCGGCAGCAGCACCTGTAACTGGCCGACCAGGACATTGGTACCGGTCTGTGTCAGTGCCAGTACGCCCAGCACAGCCAGCAGCAGCAGGAAAACCAGCGCCAGCACCAGCAATGGCCGGAAGACCAGATAGCGTAACCACCCCCTCACAGATCCGGCCCCAGGCTGAAGTAGAAATGCAGATCCTGTAAATCATCCTTCGGCACGGCAAAGTCCACCCGGATCGGCCCTACCGGCGACTTGTAACGCACACCGACACCGACCCCCACCTTCAGGTCATAAGGTTCGATGCCGATCTCGTCAGAATTGAAGGCATCAAAGGCACTACCCGCATCCACAAATGCCGCAGCGCTGATCTTTTCACTTAGTGGATGTTCATATTCAATGCTGCCCTGAATCAGGTTCATACGCCCGTAGTCCAGATAACCATCGGCACCGATGGATTCAAAATTGTAGCCACGCACCGAACCCTGCCCCCCGGCCAGAAAACCGATCGGTATCGGCGGTGAATCATAATCCTTGATCCAGGTCGCTCCCAGACTGCCGCGCGTGATGAATTTACCCCCTGAGTCCAGGGTATAAAGATACCTGCCATCGACCCGGCCCTGCAGGGCGGTGACATCACTGAACACGCTGTCACTGGCACCTTTCACTTCCGCCTTCAGACTCCAGCCCTGCCCGGGAAAAACCGGGTCATCCGAATGGGTCTTGCTCACCCGTGCACCCAGAAAATTCAGCTGACTGGAGCCGCCCCCGAACAGATAGACTTCGTAACTGAAATGCTGGTAGTTGAGAAACAGCGACTGTTTCCAGTCATTTTCCGTTACCCGCGTGTATTCCAGCTCAGTATCGAAAGTATCCAGATAACCGGAGTCATTCTTGTCGCGGTCCCATTTCAACTTGGCGCTGACAGATTCACTTTCAGGGGTCCACAACGGGACGGTATAGACAAAACCGGCACTGGGCGTTTTTTCGGACCAGCTGGCATCAACATCCAGCTTGTGTCCCCTGGCGTTGACCCAGTGGGTCTGCATCTTGCCTTCCACCTTGAGACCGGTATCGGTGGCATAACCCACGGTACTGCTGTAGGTATAGCGCTTGCGACGCACTGCCGTGATCGATACCGGAATCTTCAGGGTCTCGGCGGCCTGGAAATCGGTATTGAGCAGCACTTCACCATAATAGCCACTGCCTTCCAGAATGCGACGCTGCTTGAGCAACAGGTCGGCATCATAGGACTGCCCCTGCAACAGGCGGATATAACGCTTCAGGTGACGCTCATCCAGCACATCCTGCTCCACCTTGACCTCACCGAACTGGTAACGTGGGCCGGTCTCGAAACGGAGCTTGATGTCGGCACGCTGCTGCTCGATATTGACGGCAATCTGATGTTCGGTGAAATCGGCATCAAAGAACCCCAACCGTGCAGCCACCCGGTTCAGGCGCGACTTGAAATCCTCGTACAGCTGCGTGACCAGCACATCGCCTTCGGCATAAGGCTTTTCACTCACGGCTTCACGGAAAGCCTCCAGCGCCTTGCCGTCACCGGTGATTTCAACCTGCATACTGGCCACCCTGACCGGTTTGCCCGGTGTCACGGCAATATTCAGGGCCCAGCAGTTCCCGGCCCGCACCGGTTTGGTTTCAAAACGGGCATCAAAGTACCCCATGGCCTCTGCTGCCTCATAAAGTTTGTCTTCGGATGACTCGACAAAGCGTTCCAGCTGCTCGGCGGGTGAATCACAGCCAATATGGCGCATGGATGGCAGAAAAGCCTTGAGATTGTCAGCCAGCGCCTCATCAGCACCCGAGACACTCACGCTGATCGGCGAAGCATCGGCCTGTTTGTCCGCTTCAGCAGCCCACCCCGCTCCGGCCACAGCCCAGCCCAACAGACACAACCGGCCCAGTCTTTTCGCATGCATCACACCCATTGGCTCCTACTGCTCAAACACCCACTCCAGCAACATGTCCTGCAGCGGACGCCCGGCGCGGTTGACGCTGTCGCCATTATGCAGGATCACCACCACCATGCGCTTGCCACTGCGGGTCAGCATGTAACCGGCCAGCGCTGTCACCTTGTTCAGGGTGCCGGTCTTAAAACGTGCCCGGCTGCGCAGGTCCGAACGCCTGAAACGCCGTACCAGCGTTCCATCCTCCCCCAGCAACGGCAGCGAACTCAGAAACTCCGGCATGTAAGGCTCATGCCAGACCGACAGCAGCAAAGCACCCAGTTGCTGCGGTGTGACCCGGCTGTCACGGGACAAACCGGACCCGTTATCCACCACCAGCCCGGCCGTATCAATCCCGGCAGACTGCAGGGCCTGCAGCACAGCCATGCGTCCCTTGTCAGGCGTTCCGGGGGCTCCAAACTCCCTGGCTCCCAGGCTGAGCAACAGGGCACGCACCATGACGTTGTTGCTCCACTTATTGATCAGGCGAATCTGCTCCAGCAGGGTCCGGGACGACACCTTGTATAACAGGTGATCATCACCATCCACAGTGCCGGTACGCATCCTGCCTGAAAAGCGCCCCCCCAGGGCCAGCCAGTAATCCCGAAAGGCATTAAAGGCATGCTCGGCAGGGGAAGGTGTCAGCAGGCGCATGAAAGACTGCTGCCCGCACTCCGCCGAGTAGTTGCCCCGAACAACAACCACGCCATCCTCCCTGCGGCTGATGGAAGGATTATAGTGGCCACGACTGCAACTGCCCGTCACCAGCTTCATCTGGTTATCCAGCTTTCCGGACCCGAGATCGGGAAAGGTTTCGACCACGACAGACTGCTGCAGTTCATCAGCCCGGAACAAAAAACGTGTCGCCTGGAAATTAAACATCACAGCAGAAGGAATGGCGTTGTAAACCTTGTCCGGATGGCCGTCAAACTCACCCGGACTGGCAGGCGGCACTGCAAAATAGCTGTTGTCGATGATGATGTCACCGCTGATCTCCTCCAATCCCCTGGTCCGCAACTCGCGCACAAACAGCCACAGGGTCTCATCCACCAGGAACGGGTCACCATAACCACGCAAGACCAGATCACCCTCCAGGCGTCCACCACTGATCCGGCCACGCGCCCAGGCTTCGGTATCCCAGACCCAGGACGGCCCCAGTACCTTGAGGGCACTCCAGGTACTGAGCAATTTCATGGTGGAAGCCGGGTTCAGGGGCAAGTCGGCATTGTACGCCAGCAGCGGCTGGTCAGCATTAACATCCTGCACAAAAATGCCGACATCGCTGTCGCCAACCTTTTTTTTCTTCAGATAAGCCTGTATGGACTCGGGCAAAGCCTGCGTTTCCTGTGCACGCACAATCACGGGTTCAGCCGGTTTTGGCACGGCACTCCCGCTTTCCGCCCATGCACTGCCTGCTCCCAGAAATACCACTCCGATGGCAAGATATTTTTTAATCATTATGTCAACATTTGGATTGATTCGTTAGTCCGGCCCAAACCAACCTGACCGGCAAGCCCCTGTTGCAGTCCATGCTATTCAGCAGCCACCAGCTCCAGCACTTCAACCCGGCTCTCCCGATAGCGGAAACGGACATTATGGTGATAAAGCCGCATGCCATAGACTCTCTCGTCCCTTGCCGGCCTGCGCCAGGATGGACGCGGATCCTGACCCAACACCTGCTCAATCAGCAGCCGCATGTTTATTCCCTGATCCTGCTCACGGGCACACTGGCTTTCAGCCAAATCAGAAAACACCACCCTTATCCGTGGTGGCTGTTCCGGCGCAAATCCGGCCTGTGCCTGACAGAGGCTGTCAGCATACGGCAAATAAGGCTTGATATCCAACACCGGCGTCCCGTCCAGCAGGTCAGCACCGGAAAGGTGCAAGCGGGTCACGCCCTCACCAGACTCCACCCTGTCCAGCCGCACGACTGAAAGCCCCAGCGGATTGGGCCGGAACATCGAACGGCTGGCAAAGACACCGACCCGAACCTGCCCACCCAGACGCGGGGGACGCACGGTAGAATGCCATCCCTGCGCCTCGGTGGCATGAAAGCGGAAAATCAGCCAGACATGGGAAAAGCCTTCCAGCCCCCGGACCAGTTCAGCCCCCGAATATGCCGGCAGCAGGGTCAATATTGCACGTGCTTCCGTCACCAGCCCCGGCTGCCTTGGGATACCGAACTTTTCCCGGTAACAGGAGCTGACATAGCCCAGTGGCACACATTCCAGTGCTGTCGTCATGCTTTCCTGTTCCATTTCACCCATTATCAGCCTTTCTTGCTGAACACCGCCCAAATTGTCACACTGGCGGCTAAAACGTTCCAAACATCAACAACGCTGTAAAAACAAGAATAACATCAAAGGTCGGGCATCGTGTTCAGAAAAATCATTACCTCACTGGCGGGTCAGCTGTTTATTGCACTTCTGGGGCTGGGCATTGTTTCCGCCTGCACCATCGGTGCCGGGGAAACGCCGAATCACAAAAACCAGCTGAAAAATACCCAATGGATCATCAAGACACTGGGTGGCCAGGCCGTCACGACAACGCATCTTCCCACCCTCCACTTCACCGGCAACCGTGTGGCCGGCTTCAATGGCTGCAACCGCTTTTCCGGCTATTACATGGCCGGCAATGATGCCTCACTCAATCTCGGCAGCCTGGTCAACTCACGAATTGCCTGCTCCAGCCCGGCAGATGCGCTTGAACAACAGGTCAATGAAAAACTGGCCCGAAGCCAGATGTATGCCATATCCCGAAGTGATCTGGTGCTGATGAACGGCGAGCGCAAGGTTCTGATGACCTTCGCACGGGCTCAGCCCTGAGGCACAGTCCACCGGCTGGACCGAAGGACTGTGCCATGGTGACAGAGGCTGCGGGACTCAGGCCGCGGTCTCGGTAAAGGTCAGCGTCCCGTCGGCGGTATCCACCTGAATGGTTTCACCCGGTACAAAACGTCCGGAGAGGATTTCCTGTGCCAGCGGGTTCTCCACCAGCTGCTGGATTGCCCGCTTCAGGGGGCGTGCCCCGTACACCGGATCAAATCCGGCATCGGCAATCAGGTCCATGGCCGCCGCACTGAAGGCGATATGCAGCTCACGGACTGCCAGCCGCTTGCGCAGGCTGTTGAGCTGGATGTCGGCAATCTGGCGGATTTCATCCCGATCCAGCGGATGGAATACCACGGTTTCATCAATGCGGTTGATAAATTCGGGGCGGAAATGCTGCCCAACCACCTCCATCACCGCCGCCTTCATGCGCTCGTAGTTGGCTTCCCCGGTCATGTCCTGAATCACATTCGAACCCAGATTGGAGGTCATCACAACCACGCTGTTGCGGAAATCCACCGTTCGACCCTGCCCATCGGTCAGACGCCCGTCATCCAGTACCTGCAGCAGGATATTGAATACATCCGGATGCGCCTTCTCCACCTCATCCAGCAGGATCACCGAATAAGGCCGCCGCCGCACGGCTTCAGTCAGGTAACCGCCCTCCTCATAGCCCACATAGCCCGGTGGTGCCCCGATCAGGCGCGCCACCGAATGCTTTTCCATGAACTCGGACATGTCGATACGAACCATCGCATCATCAGTATCAAACAGAAACTGGGACAGGGCCTTGGTCAACTCGGTCTTGCCCACCCCGGTCGGCCCCAGAAACAGGAAAGAGCCACTGGGACGCTTGGGGTCGGACAAGCCGGCCCGGGCACGGCGAATGGCATTGGCCACTGCTGTCACCGCCTCCTGCTGCCCGATAACACGTGCCCGCAGAAAATCTTCCATGCTCAAAAGCTTTTCACGCTCGGACTCCATCATCTTGCTGACCGGAATACCGGTCCAGCGCGCCACAATATCGGCAATCTCGTCTTCCGTGACCCGATTTTTGACCAGCTGCGGCTTGGTATTTGCCGCCATGGCCTGCTCTGCACTTTTCAGCTGCGCCTCCAGCTCCGGAATGCGCCCATACTGCAACTCGGACATACGTGCCAGATCACCCGCCCGGCGTGCGGTTTCAAACTCGATCCGGGCTTGATCCAGTGCCTCCTTGATATGGGTGGCCCCCTGCATTGCCGCCTTTTCCGATTTCCAGACCTCTTCCAGATCGGCATATTCCTTTTCCAGCCGGTTGATCTCGTCCTGCAGTGTCACCAGCCGTTTTTGGGAAGCTTCATCTTTTTCCTTCTTGAGCGCCTCCCGCTCCATCTTGAGCTGGATCAGGCGTCGCCCGAGCATGTCCAGCGTCTCCGGCTTGGAGTCAATCTCGATGCGGATGCGCGACGCAGCCTCATCAATCAGGTCAATGGCCTTGTCCGGCAGGTTGCGGTCGGTAATGTAGCGGTGTGACAAAGTCGCTGCTGCCACCAGGGCCGGATCGGTAATATCCACCCCGTGATGGACCTCATACTTTTCCTGCAGGCCACGCAGAATGGCAATGGTATCCTCGACGCTGGGTTCTTCCACCAGAATCTTCTGGAAACGCCGCTCCAGTGCCGGATCCTTCTCGATGTATTCGCGGTATTCATCCAGCGTGGTGGCTCCCACACAATGCAGCTCACCGCGTGCCAGCGCCGGTTTGAGCATATTGCCGGCATCCATGGACCCTTCGGCCTTGCCGGCCCCCACCATGGTATGAATCTCGTCAATAAACAGGATGATATTGCCTTCAGACTTGGCAATGTCATTCAGCACCGCCTTGAGGCGCTCCTCGAAATCCCCCCGGAACTTGGCCCCGGCCAGCAGGGCTCCAAGGTCCAGTGACAACAGGCGTTTGCCTTTCACGCCTTCCGGAACTTCTCCGTTGACAATGCGCTGTGCCAGCCCTTCCACCAGTGCGGTTTTACCCACACCAGGCTCACCGATCAGGACCGGATTGTTCTTGGAGCGGCGCTGCAGAATCTGTACCATGCGCCTTACTTCCTCATCGCGCCCGATAATGGGATCAATCTTGCCCTGCTCGGCCCGCTCGGTAATGTCGATGGTGTACTTTTCCAGCGCCTGACGCTGGTCTTCCGCATTGGGGTCGCTCACGTTCTGACCACCACGCATGGCTTCCACCGCCTTTTCCACCGCCGGTTTGGTGGCCCCGGTCTCACGCAGGACATTACCCAGCTGGCCTTTGTCCTCCAGTGCTGCCAGAACAAACAATTCGGAAGAGATATACTGGTCATTGCGCTGCTGGGCGATCTTGTCGGTCACATTCAGCATCTTGTTCAGGTCGGAGGAGACATGCACCGTACCGGCATCCCCGCCACTCACGCTGGGCATGCGATCCAGCGCCTCGCCCAAGCGGGAGCGCAGCTGATTGACATTCACCCCGGCTTTGGTCAGCAGGCCACGCACGGAACCGCCTTCCTGATCCAGCAAGGCAATCATCAAGTGTACAGGCTCGATAAACTGGTTGTCACGCCCCAGTGCCAGCGACTGGGCATCCTGTAATGCCAGCTGGAATTTGCTGGTCAATTTGTCCATTCTCATGGTCGGAACCCCTTTGTGATATAGGTACTACAATTAATTTCAATGGAATTGGTAGGGATATTGGGGCTGAATCTCACGAATTCAAGCAAGGTCATAAACATTACTTGCTGACAAGCCGCCATCAAAAACAATTACTTGCAACTGAGCACCAAAAGCTGTGTCATAATGAGAACACAGCTGTTTTTCAGACTCTGACGGGATGTTGCGTGAATCCGAATATTAGCACAAAAAAACATCAGCGCGGCGCGTTTACCTTCTGGCATGTCCTGATACTGGTTGCAGTGGCCGTCACACTGGCCCTTTGTGCCCACCGCGGGACACTGCCCTTCATCCAGCAACCACTTGCCGGCTATCAGATGCCGACTCTCAATCTGCCCCGCCTTTCCAGCCTGCAGGGCAGCCAGCCACGCAGCAGCCCGCAGCCGGAATATGCCCGCTTTGACCAACAGGTCGAGAACCTCATGGTCAGTGAAACACCACGTCAAAACAACAGCCCGGCCCCGGTACCTGCCCCACGCACACAGCTGGCCTTGGGGAGTGTCGGTGCAGGCAGTGTTTATGACGAGGAGTTTCCCCCCAACCTCAATGCCGGCAGCTACTACACCGTGCAGGTTTTTGCCGGTTACAACTCCAGGCTGGCTTATGAACTGCGCCGCAACCTGCGCCAGCAGGGTTACAACACCTACCTGCTCCAGGTTCCCGACAGCCGAGGTGTTCAGTTCAAGGTCCGGATCGGAGCCTATTACAATCGGGCTGACGCCTTTGCCATGCGTGACAAAATCCGGCGTCAGTACCCGAAGAGCCTGGGCAGCAGCTTTGTTCTGCTGCGCGAGAAGTGATCACTGAAAGCATCAGAAAAACAACAGCTTGATTGCCACCATTCCCAGCGCCACCATCAGCATGATGCGCACCAGACGCTCACCTTTCCGGATTGAGGCCTTGACAGCCAGCCAGGCCCCCAATGACATGCCGACCGAAAGGCCGATGGCGGCAAACCAGTTGATATTGCCCGTCCAGATGAACAGGATCACCGCCGGCAAGGTAAACAGCAGGGTAATGAATACCTTATGCATGTTGACCCTTACCAGATCCATCTGATAAAGATGGGTCAGGCCGGCCATAATCATGAATCCCACACCGGCCTGAATGAAACCGCCATAAAAACCGATCAGGAACATGGCCGGCCAGCGCAACCCGTTGGCCCAGCGGTGAGTACGCGCATGCTCCATAACCCTGGCCTTGGGGAGCAGCAGAGACAGGATCACCAAAATCATCACCAGCCCCAGCAGCTTCATGAACAGGGCATCATCCACCCTGACCGCATAAATCGCCCCCAGAATCGCCCCTGGCAGGGTCATCAGCCCCAGCTTCCAGCTCATGGCAAAATCCGAATACTGGTGTTTTCGGAACGCTGCCACACCTACCACAGCCTCGACCAGAATGGCAATACGGTTGGAACCGTTGGCGACCGTGGGGTCATAGCCCATCAGCACCAGCATGGGAACCGTCAGGGCAGACCCGCCACCGGCCATGACATTGATGAAACCGGCCAGTCCCCCGGCCAGGATGAAAAGGGTAAATGACAACCAGTCAGACATGAAAATACCCGCACACCGGAAAAGTGCGGATACTGTGCCGGACTTCCGGTGCTGTCAAGCCGGGACTTTATTATGTCGGCAGAGCGCCTATGGCGCATCAGGCCGTCGAAACAGGGAATACTGAAAATTGTCCAGCCCCTGGTCAGCGCAGTAAATGCTGCCATCCAGTACGGTACTGGAAGCCGCGACCTGCCCGCGCCCGTCCACAACCACCCCCTGAACCTGCCGCCCGCAACGCCGCCGGGGACGGTTCTTGCTAATCACGGGTGTGCCGACCACCGCCAGTATGCGTGTAGTCTTGTCACGCTGGAACACCTGCACCCGGTCGCTGCCGGGCGAGCGAATGAAATAACAGGGTGCCATGGGTTTAAGCCAGACCTTGCCGGACTCCCGGACAGTGGCACTCCCCCCCTGCTCCAGACGGCAGCCGCCCGCCTCATCCCAGAGATTCAGGGTGCTATCCCCGACCCTGGCATGATCGGTAATAAAGGTATCTTCCTCGCGCTGGGGAATCTTCAGCTGCCGGGCACCTGCAGCGGTATCCGGTCCTCCCTGTGCCTTCCGGCTGTCCAGCAGATGACTTTCATTCTGCTCACCACAACCGATCAGCAATACCGAAGCCAGCAACGGCAATACCAGGATGACAAAGCATCTGCTCAGTGCACCGGCCAAAACCAGACTTCCTCGGAACGCTCGATATAGTCCAGGCCGCCCCCGGCCATGGCCGGGCCTTCCCAGCTGAAGGCACCGCCGCCCATGAACTCACCGGTTCCATCCCAGAGGTCAATGTGATCACCCTGGTTATTCTCGCCCCAGAAATTCTGGCAGTAAATGATGCCGGTACGATCAAGATAATCCTGCCAGCGGCTGCCGCTACGGATTTCGACCTTGCCGAAGGTGGAGGGGTGATTACGCAACCACAGGGCCAGCTCACGCGCCCGCAGGGTGTGTCCCTCATGCCCGAACCAGCACTCGGCCCCATCATAACCCTTCAGCAGATTACTGCGAAACAGACAGGTTCCCATGCGGATCGCACATTGATTGCCAAAATTGGGCACGCCATCCGGCCTGCGGCACGGGAACATTTCGCCGTCACTGATATTCGGATGGTTCTTCCACAAGCGCCCGAATCCCAGCTCCGGCCCTTCCTGCGGCAAGGTTACCGGCATCGGCGTTGGCAACGGGGGAGGTGTCACCGGTACGGGCGTCGGGACCACCGGAACCGGTGCAACGGGGACCGGCGCGGCAGGCACGGGAGCAACCGGTACGGGCGTGGGTACAGGCACAGCCGGGACCGGACTGACAGGTACCGGCGTCGGGCTGCTGCCCGGTGATGTGCTGTTGGTATTGGTGCCAGGCTGGCCAAACAGTGAGCGTAGCCAGTTCATGAATTCCTGCCAGTTCATCGATTATCCTCATAGCCCCGATAACGGGACTATAGAACAATCAGTTCCATCTTTCACGCAAACTGCTGTTTCGGGGAAAATGCGTGCTCAAAAATTCCATCTGATCAGCCAGGATACTGCGCCCCTGCAGAAAAATGTACTCCACATAAGTGGGCTTGAACGGTACCGCCAGCAAGGGCATGCCGGCCTGCTCCGGTGTGCGCCCGCCCTTGCGGCTGTTGCAGTACTTGCAGGCAGTCACCACATTGGTCCAGATATCCTGTCCGCCGCTGACCAGGGGTTTCACATGATCCCGTGACAACTCTTTACCGGAAAAATGTTCGCCACAGTACAGGCAGACATGGTTGTCACGCCGGAACAGGGTCGGGTTGTTCAGGGGCGGCGTATAGGACTCACCAAACAGGTTCTGTTTGCTGCCATAGGTGGCAATGATGGAATTCAGTACCAGCTGGCTACGCTCTCCGGTTTGGGCATTGATACCCCCCCGGATATGCAGCAGGGGGGTTCCACAGGTATAAGCTACCTGTCCGGTACAGTAAAGCCGGACGACGGTCTGGTACTGGACCCACTCCAGCGGCATACCGCTGATGTCGGTGCGCAGAATGGGCTGTTGAAGGTTTTGCATAATTCTGCTCCTTCCCTTTCACGGCAGCAGCCATAATAACAAACGAACATGACCGGGTAATGAAAACTACATCGGGTAAAAAACCGCTTTACCCGCTCCGGCCCCCGTTTCCTATACCGTAAGCCGTCAGTGCTTGCAAGCCCTGCATTGGCAAATGGCACCATGCCAACGTCTGGTGCCATTTGCCGATACGGTGAAAATAAGGCAATTATCGAAACGGCAAGGTTGTCAGGCTGCGACAATCCCCTTATCATATAAGGATAATCTTATAGAAGGAGACTGATGATGTTTAGCTGGGATTTTGGTCTGCCCATGTTGCTGGTTGTTGCCCTGATTCTGCTGGGATGGCTCAGCTTCATTTCAGTCGCCTTTTTCGGCTGACGGGTATCCGGTCCCGGTCAGCCAGACAAATCAGACAACCTGAAAAAAGGCCGCATACTGCGGCCTTTTTCGTTCAATCACGGCCTGATCAGGCATCAACCACGGCCTCACGCAGCTTCCGGACTGCGGCATTTTCCAGCTGGCGAATGCGTTCGGCGGAAACCTCATACTTCGCCGCCAGCTCCTGCAGCGTTGCCTTCTTTTCACCCAGCCAGCGACTGGCCAGAATATCCTGACTGCGCTGATCCAGTTCACTCATGGCACTGTACATGCGGGTACGGGTATAGTCAGCCCACTCCTCCGCCTCCAGCGCCTCGGACGGGTCTGCGGTGGCTGAGACCAGATACTGACTCGGTGCCAGCGCATGCCGGTCATCATCGTCCTGGTCCAATACCAGATCAAAAGACACATCCTGTGCCCCCAGCCGCTTTTCCATTTCCAGCACGTCCGCCTTGCTTACCCCCAGATCATCAGCCACCTCCTGGGCCTGTTCACCGGACAGCCAGCCCAGGCGGGTCTTGCTGCTGCGCAGGTTGAAGAACAGCTTGCGCTGGGCCTTGGTTGTGGCCACCTTGACGATTTTCCAGTTACGCAGGATGAACTCGTGGATTTCTGCCCGGATCCAGTGCACGGCAAAGGAAATCAGGCGCACATTCATGTCCGGATCAAAACGCCGCACCGCTTTCATCAGGCCGACATTGCCTTCCTGCACCAGGTCGCTCAGCGGCAGGCCGTAGCCATTGTAGCCACGTGCCACCTTGACGACAAAACGCAGATTGTGCAGGATCAGACTGCGGGCAGCTTCCAGGTCGTGTTCATGTTGCAGACGCTCGGCCAGCTCCCGTTCTTCCCCCGCCTCCAGCACCGGAATGGCGTGGATGGCATGGATATAGCTCTCCAGATTGCCGACCGGCACCAGCATGGTTTCAGGACGAAGCGCAAGGGCATTGGCATGGGTCATTCAGAAAGTCTCCTGGTTATCAATATTATCAGTTCTTGCATGTTAGCACTCTGATCTTTAGAGTGCTAATAACAGCAAAAGTTTACCCGAGAATGACCGGTTTTACAGTTTTTTTGCATGGCCGGTCCTGAACCTCCCCTGTCTGTGCACCCGGTGGCTTTCATGCTGCATTCAACAAGCCATGCTAGAGTAAGCGCTTGCTGTTAATAATAAAAAAATACTGGCTGGGCAATGAGCATCGAATTCACTTCACTGCTGGACAAAATCAGCAGCAACCGTTTCCTGACCACGGAAGACCGCAACAACATCCTCAATACGGTGCATGAACTGCGCACTGACCTGCAGACCAACCAGGAATACAACCGTCAGCTCTCCAACCGGCTGCATAACCGCGATGCCGTGATTGAGGAACTGGAGAAAGCCCTGGCCCAGCGCGAGAAGCTGATTTTCGGCAAAGAGGAACTGCTCCAGAAAGCCCAGAATTACGAGCATGAATTTCACGCACGCATGGAAAATCACGACCTGCGCCTCAAGGACCGGGATCAGGCCATCGAGATGCGGGAACAGACCATCCGTGAACGTGACCAGCTGATCCGCACCCTGGAAAAACGCCTGCATGAACAGGAAAAACAGGCAACGGTTTATGAGAAAACCCTGCGTGAGCGCGAAGAACAGACCCGGCAGAAAGAGCGCATGCTGGAGGAAAAGGACCGGCATCTGGAGAAGCGGGACCGTGAGCTTGAAAACCGTGACAAACAGCTGGCCCGTCGGGATGAATCCCTGCAGGACTGTGAGCGCCAGCTTCGGGAGCTGAACCAGTGGGTCAATGAGCAGCAGAAAAACACACAGGAACATGAAAACCGGTTGAGCAGCCACAATCAGCTGCTGGGAGAAAGGGACGAACAACTGCGCGCTCGCGACGAGCAGCTGCAGCAGCGCGACAGCCGCATTGCCGAACTGGAGACACTGGCCGGCCAACGTGATGCCCTGTTGCAGGAAAAGGATGCGCTGATTGCCCGGCATGATGACCAGCTGAACCGCAAGATCGACCTGATCAGCACCCGCAATGAGCAGCTGGCCGAACAGACCCGCATTCTGCAGGAAAAGGAACGCCAGACCCTGCAGTACGAACAGCTGTTACAGCAGCGTGATGAACAGCTGCGCGACAAGGATGCCCGGCTTCAGGCCCGTGATGAAGCCGCCCAGGCTCACGAACAGCAGCTGCAGCGCCGTGATGAACAAATCAGCGCCCAGTTCCGGCAACTGCAGGAGCGTGACCGTGAGGTAGCGGAGCGTGATGAACGCTTCAGTCAGGTCCAGATGGCGCTGGATGCCCTGAGCGGCCAGCTGCTGGATCAGCAAACCCTGATCGAGCAACACAATGATACCCGCAGCAAACTGCAGGACCAGCTGCAGGAAAACCAGTCCCTGGCCCAGAACCTGCAGCAGCAGCTGCTGCAGAAAGACCAGCTGTTGGTGGATAAGGACAAACAGTTGCAGCGTCAGCTGGAGCTGTCCCAGGAGCAGGAAAAACGGCACCAGACCCAGGAAGACATGCTGGAGCGCAAGGAAAATCAGCTGTTGGAACAGCAGGCCCAACAGCAGTTGCAGGAAAAAAGCCTGCTGGAACGTGAGCAGCAACTCAATCAGCGCGACAACCTGCAGAGCCAGCGTGACGGGCAGCAACAGACGCTGGAAACCCGCCTGGCTGAACGGGACAGCAGTCTCGGCGAACGGGAACAAACCCTGGTCGAGCGCGAACAGGCCTTGACTGAACGCGAACAGGCTCAGGCCGAACGCGAGTTGGCCAACCGGCGACAATTGGAACAACTGCAGTCCCTGACCCTGACGGAACAGGAAAAACAGCAGGCCCGCTTCGAGGAATACCAGAGTCTGACCCGTACGCATCAGGAACAGCTGGAAAACAGTCTCGCCAACCATGAGACCTACCTGAAAAGCCAGCTTGACCAGACCCTGGAAATGCTGCGTATCGAGCAGGAAAAACAGCAGGCTTACTGGACTGAAAAGCTGCAGACCGAAAACCGGCAGACGCTGGCTCACCACCAGCAGCAAAGCCAGAGCAGCACGGAGACGGTGCAGACCCAGCTGGACAAGCTCAAAAATGACCTGCAACAGCAGAACAGCGACCTGCAACGCCAGTTCAAGCTGGTTTCCAAAATGGTAGAAGCCGGCACCCAGCAACAGACCGGCATCATTGATACCAAAATGGCAGCTATCGATACCTTCTTCCAGCGTCAGGACAACCTGCACACCGAGGCGCAGCAGCAAAGCCAGCAGCTGGCACAGCAGCTGCAGGAAATACGTCAAGGCATGGACAATTCATCAGGCAAAGCGTCACAGGCCCAACGTGACGCGGGTATTGAAACGGTGCTGAAAGAACTGGCCCGCAAACTGGATGAACAGGCCCGGGAACAGGTCAAACTGCAACAGCCTGTCCAGGCGCTGCAGGCCCGGCTGGACGGCCTTCAGAACAGCCAGCAACCGGAAACCCAGCAGGCCATTCTGGAGCAACTGCGCCAGATCGGGCAACACCGGCAAAACGCCGCAGGGCAAGACCATGAAGCAAGCCTTGCTGCGATCAGGGAGCAGTTAACAGCCCTGTCCGGACGGCTGGAAATATTGCAGGCCCATGACAACGGCAGCGATAGCAGCGCAGATACCGTGATCACGGAAATTCAGAAACTGTCCGGGCAGCTTGACCATGTGCACCAGCTGGAAGAAGCCCAGCGTAACCAGATACAGAACCTGGCCCAAAAAGACAAGGTCATTCAGCTCAAGGATCAGATGATTGCCCAACTCAAACTGCAGCTGGCGACCCGTGAAAAGGCGCTGAAGCAGCGTGAGGAAATGCTCAGGCAGCTGAGTCGGCAGTCATGAACATTGAGGATGGACAAAAAAACAGCCAAATTGTCAGTGCTCGCGTGAGTTGAGGGCAAAACTCAACAGCCGGGCAGTCAGGTCGACCACCGGAATAATGCGCTCATAGGGCATGCGCTTGGGGCCGATCACCCCCAGCACGCCCAGATGCTCATCATCCACCGAGTACGGCGCAGCCACAACACTGCAGTCATCAAAGACCCGCAGCCCCGACTCGCGCCCGATGAATATCTGCACACCTTCCGCCTGCAGGGTCTTGTCCAGCAGGGCCAGCACCTCGCGCTTCTGGGTGAAAGCGGAAAACAGTTCGCGCAGTTTGGCAATATCGGACAGGTCTTCATACCCCATCAGGTTGGTCTCACCGGCAATGATGTAATCATCTTCCGGCTGCACATCCAGTCCGGCAAAAGCCATTTCGCCCAGTTCAATGGCCGACAGCATCAGCCGGTTCATGTCCTCACGGTGCTGCCGCATCTCGCTCAGCAGTATCTGCCGCGCCAGATGGACGTCCTTGCCCACCAGGAAGTCATTCAGGAAATTCGTTGCCTGCTGCAGTTCGGAGGCCGACATTTCCCGTTCCAGCTGAATGATGCGGTTCTGGACCTCATTACGGCTGAGCACCAGAATGACCAGTACCTGATCAGCAGACAGGCGCAGAAATTCCAGTTGGCGAATGGCCGGATTGGCCTGGCGCGGGATGGTGACGACACCGGTCAGTGAGGTGATACCGGACAACAGCGAGGAGACACTCTGGATCAGGCTGCCAGTATCGTGGCCCCGTGCCAGCCGCCCCTGCAGTACGCTGACAGCTTCACTGTCCAGCGGCCTGACCTGCAACAGGGTATCCACAAACAGGCGATAACCCTGCGAGGTTGGTACACGCCCGGCCGAGGTATGGGGAGAACGGATATAACCCATTTCCTCCAGGTCGGACATGATGTTGCGAATGGTGGCCGGGCTGAGATCCAGGCCGCTGCGTTTGGCCAGGCTGCGTGACCCCACGGGTTGACCATCGGTAATATAAGCCTCTACCAGCACCTTGAGGATGTGCCGGGCGCGTTCGTTCAGTTCCGATTTTTGACTGGGTGCCGCCATAACTACCTACCATCCACTAATGGCATCATACTGCACCTGAAGATGGCTGCAGAATCAGGAATTTCAACACCGGGCAGGTATTTCCCCCGGTCAAAAGAAACTTTAGCGTCTTTGGTGCTACCGTTACAATACTGCCACAGGCTGAATCCTGCATTTATCCACTGATGATACGGGCTCATGAATTCATTCAAGACAATCGGCATATTTTCCAAACAGAGTGGTCAACGGGTCACAGACACCCTGCAGCAGCTGTACCACTTCCTGCAGCAGAAACAGCTGGATATCCTCGTTGCTGCAGCACCGGCACGCCTGCTGGGTATCGCCGGCACGGCAGATACCGACATTGCCGGGCAGGCCGACCTTATCATTGTCGTCGGGGGTGACGGTACCCTGCTGGGTGCCGGCAGGCTGCTGGCAGAAACCAGCCTGCCCCTGGTCGGCACCAATCTGGGGCGGCTGGGCTTTCTGGTCGACATTCTGCCGGAAGATATGGCCAGTGTACTGGAACCCATCCTGCAGGGTGAGTACATCGAGGAACGCCGCTGCATGCTGACCGGTACCGTCATGCGGGACGATAAAGTCCTGGGCAGCAGTGTGGCACTGAATGACGTGGTTCTGCATGCCCGCGATGAAATCCGCATGATCGAGTTCACGACCCTGATCGACGGCGTATTTGTCAATATCCAGCGTGCGGATGGCCTGATCATCTCCACCCCTACCGGCTCCACTGCCTATGCCCTCTCCAGCGGTGGCCCCATCCTGCACCCGGTGCTGGATGCCACCGTGCTGGTTCCCGTATGCGCTCACAACCTAACCAGCCGCCCGCTGGTCGTACCGGCAGCCTGCCACATTGAAATCCGGCTGCAGGATCAGTATCCGGTCGATTCACGGGTATCCTTCGATGGTCAGAACAATATCGAGCTGGTACCCGGCGACCGCCTCCTGATTGCGACCCGACAGGAGAAAATGCGCCTGCTCCACCCCCTCAACCACGACTACTATCACATACTGCGCACCAAACTGCACTGGGGAACACAACCATAATGCTGACACACATCCATATTCGTGACTTTGCCATTATCGAGGAGCTGGAAATCGAGCTGCAACCAGGCATGACCGCCCTGACCGGCGAAACCGGGGCCGGCAAGTCCATTCTGCTGGATGCCATCGGTCTGGTGCTCGGAGACAAGGCTGACAGCAGTACCGTGCGCCATGGTGCCGACAAGGCGGAAATCACCCTGAGTGCCAATATCGCCGCGACAACACAGGCCCGTGACTGGCTGCTGGAGCAAGCCCTGCTGGATCACGGGGACGACACCTGCATCCTGCGCCGGGTCATCAGCGCTGCCGGTGGCAAATCACGGGCCTGGATCAACGGTACGCCCGTCACCCTCAACCTGTTGCGCGAACTGGGTGAGCAGATGGTCGATATCCATGGTCAGCATGAACACCAGTCCCTGATGCGCCGTGACATGCAGCGGGCGCTGCTGGATGGCTATGCCGACAGCGAGCCGCTGCTGCAGCCGCTGCAGCAATACTGGCGTGACTGGAAAACCCTGCATGAACGGGTGGAGACGCTGGGCTCGGAAAACCGCCAGCATCTTGAGCGGCTCGACCTGTTGCGGTTTCAGACCGGGGAACTGGAGTTGCTGGCCCTGCAGGACGGTGAAGTCGCCAGTCTGGATGAGGAGCTCAGCCGCCTTGCCAATGCAGGAGAACTGAAACAGGCTGCCGAGCAGGGCTACAGTCGGCTTTATGATGAAGACAGCGCGGTCTGCTCCCTGCTGGGCCGCGTGGGTCAGGAGCTGGAACAATTAACCCGCTTTGACGAGGCGCTGCACCCCCCTGCCGAATTGATCACCAGTGCCCGGATTCAGCTGCAGGAAGCCGCCTACCTGCTGCGTGACTATGCCGAAGGGCTGGCACTTGATCCCGAGCGCCTGCACTGGGTAGAAACCCGGATTGCCGATATCCGCGCCATGGCACGCAAATACCGCATTGAGCCCGAACAGCTCAATGCCAGGCTGGCCACACTGCAGGCGGAACTGGCAGCACTGGACAGCGAGGATCATGATCTGGATGCCTTGCAGGGCAGGCTGGAGCAGGCACGAAAAGACTACCTGGTACAGGCCCGCAAGCTGACCCGACACCGCATCAAGGCCGCCAGGCAACTGGCCCGGGGAGTTACCGGCGCCATGCAGCAGCTGGGCATGCAGGGCGGGCAGTTTGCCGTTGAGCTCAGTACGGATGAAACGCAGGCATTTCACCCGCATGGCATCGATCAGCTTGAGTTCATGGTCAGTGCCAACCCCGGCCAGCCACTCAAGCCGCTGACCAGGGTGGCATCCGGAGGTGAACTGTCCCGCATCAGCCTGGCGATACAGATGATTGCAGCCCGGAAAATTGCCCTGCCCAGCCTGATATTCGATGAGGTGGATACCGGTATCGGGGGCGGCATTGCTGAAATGATCGGGCGGCAGCTGCGTGAACTGGGCGAAAAACGTCAGGTACTGTGTGTCACTCACCTGCCCCAGGTCGCCTCCCAGGCACACCAGCAACTGAGAGTGACAAAATCAAAGTCCAAAGATCATACTTCAACCGCAATCTATCCGCTTTCTGCCACGGAACGGGTGGAGGAGATTGCCCGTATGCTGGGGGGGGCCGAAATCACGGAAACCACCCGCAACCTGGCGCAGGAAATGCTCAGTAACTAACTATTTTTTGAGAAAAATTACTGCATCACTGCGCCTTGTCCCCTTTTTTACCCCGTCTGACCAGCAACCCCCACGGTTTTCTTCAGCCTGATCCACACTTGATGTCAACCTAAACGGTTTAACAGCGTTTTAGGAGTTGACAGAGGTTTTTCATCGGCACCGGTTTTCTGTTGATTGCCAATAAATAATACCTTGTACCGGACCCGCCATCCTCTCGATGAAAAACCCGTATTATGGTTATTTTTTCAACAAAAAAGTAACTAATCATTACACTGGTCGATTTATTTTTTAGCCACAGGAAATCATTTGGTTGATCAAGGAGGACCCCATGAAAAGCCTGATCAGAATACTGAGTACATGTTTGCTGCTACTGGGTATCAGCACGGCAAACGCTACCTGGGCCGGTGGCGGACAGGTAGAAGTCCGCCTGATTGCGACCCTGAACGAAGGACCGGCCTTCCAGCCGGTACGCTGGGAAGTTTACCGGGTGGGTGACCCTGAAACCATTCTGTGCAAATCCAACCGGCACTCCTTCACCTGCAAGCCCACACTGCCAGGACGGTATACAGCTGTGGCAACCCGTGTTGATGGTGAAACCCGCAGGCGGGATTTTTATGTCATGACAGATACCACCAGCCGGGTCAATGTTCCGCTGGATTAATGCCAGCCCACACCCTGTAACGCCTGTCAGTTTTCCTTTATTGCATGAATCGCCCTGAATGTGGCGGTTCATGCCCTTGTACCGCCCTTCTGTCTCCCCATCTCATCATTATCCAAAATAATCCGGGCATTAACGGAACCGCGACAAAACCTTCCTGTCCATGTAGAATGACAGGGAAATAAGTCCAATGCGTTCACTTGGGGCAAGTGAACAGATAACAGCAATCAATAAACAAAAATTGGGGAAAACAAATGTCTAGCTTCCTGGCTCAGAATACGCTGGCACTGGCAGTTGGAGGTGGTGCCGGAGCTGCTACTTATGCTTTCATGCCGGAACAGGGCTGGATGATGAGTGCACTCGCCGCCTACAGCGGCTTTCTTGGTGTTCACCTGCCCTGCATTCAACAGCCAAGCTCCACATCCTATAAAATCATCCGCACTACCAGCTGGCTCGCAGGTCTCGGCATCCCGTTCCTGTTTTTCTTCTATCGCCTGACCGATCTTCTGGTATCCCTGCTTGCCGTGTACCTGTTGATCATCGGGCTCTGGTGGATTATTGATCGAATTTCGCTGGTACGGGACTTCACCCAGAGCCTGCCCGCCATTGTCGGCCTGCCGGTCACCGTTACCGGTTATGCTTATCTGCTGACGGGGCCGGACATGATACTGCCGGTATTTCTGGCCTGCAGCCTGGGCTATGTCATTCAGTTATTGGTTGAAAATCATGCAGAAGAAGTGCGCCGCACCAATTTCACCATGATCGAATGAGAATGGTACCAGCAGGTAACTGACCGTCTGATACGGCCAGCCCTGCCGGTTCCTTACGATTGCTGCTGCTGCAGCTTTTCCTGCTCGGCAATCTGGGCATGCACCTCGGCCATGTCCACTTCACGCACTTTGCCGATCACTTCCTCCAGCTGCTCCGGCCCCAGCATCCCCGGCTGGGCAAACAGTACCACCTGCTCGCGGAAAATCATCAGTGTCGGGATGGAGCGAATCTGGAAGTGGGCAGCCAGTTCCTGCTCTTCTTCAGTATTGACCTTGGCAAAGACAATGTCCGGGTGGTTATTGGACACCTCCTCATACACCGGAGCAAATGACTTGCACGGACCGCACCAGGACGCCCAGAAGTCGATGATCACGATGTCATTACCCGTGACCACATCATTGAATTTTTCAGCAGTAATATCGGTAGTTGCCATGCAGGACTCCTTCATACAGATAAAGTTGCAAACCGAAACCATGGCCCACGCCATGATCCCGGATGGGACGACTGTTAAGCATCCCGTGAAGAAACCGCCTCACCCCAGCGAGGCAGCAATTGATGTGCAATATCCAGATGGTCCAGTGTCCTTGCCACCACAAAGTCCACCAGATCAGCAACAGATACCGGACGGTTATAAAAGCCCGGATTGGCCGGGAGAATAATTGCCCCCATGCGTGCCAGTTTCAGCATGTTTTCCAGGTGAATTTCTGAAAACGGGGTTTCCCGTACCACCAGCACCAGACGCCGGCGCTCTTTGAGTGCCACATCGGCAGCCCGCTCAATCAGGTTACGGCTGCTGCCACAGGCAATAGCTGACAGGGTACCTGTGGTACAGGGGCAAACCACCGTGGCATCAGCCACCCCTGAACCGCTGGCAATCGGTGCTGCCCACTGCTCGCGCTCAAACACGCGTAGCTGGCCGGGCCGGGCCTGATGCAGGTTGATAAAAAAGCTTTCCATGTCACCGGCCCGCCCCGGCAGTTTCAGGTCGGTCTCCATACTGATCACCACCTGGGCCGGGCGCGACAGCAGCAGGTAAACCCGGTGCTCCAGGCCCAGCAACTGTTCCAGCAAACGCAAGCCGTATTGGGCACCGGATGCACCGGTCATGATCAAGGTGATGGTCTTTACAGTCATACCAACCTGTCAAACAGATTTCCCGGCCAGACAATCCAGCAGTTTCTCATGAATATCACCAAATCCGCCATTACTCATGACCAGTACATGGTCTCCGGCCTGCACCCCCTGCGCCACCTGCACAGCCAGCTCATCCACATCCTGCAGCAGATGCCCCCGGCTGCCCAGCGCCTGTATCACGGCATCCAGACTCCAGTCCAGACCGGGCGGCTGGTATAACCAGACGTCGTCAGCCTCCGCCAGCGAACTGGCCAGCAATGCCTTGTGTACCCCCATACGCATGGTATTGGAACGTGGCTCCAGCAAAGCGATAATGCGTGAACGGCCCACTCGGGCACGCAAACCGTTCAGGGTTGTGCTGATAGCCGTCGGATGATGGGCAAAATCATCATAAACCCGCACCCCGCCAACCTCACCCCGCAGCTGCATGCGCCGCTTGACATTGCAAAAGGAGGCCAGTGCCCGGATAGCCTCTGCAACCGGAACACCGGCATGCCGGGCAGCAGCAATGGCAGCCAGGGCATTATCGACATTGTGCTGTCCCATCAGTTCCCAGCGGACCTGCCCCTGTGGCTGCCCCTGATGCAGCACTTCAAACACACTGCCATCCGGGCTCAGGTATTCAGCCTGCCAGTCACCGTGTGCAAACGTTTCCACCGGTGTCCAGCATCCCATCTGCAGCACATCCTGCAATGAAGAGGCATTGCCATTGACCAGCGCCAGACCATTACCCGGCACCATACGCATCAGATGATGGAACTGGGTCTTGATAGCCTCCAGATTCGGAAAAATATCGGCATGATCATATTCAAGATTATTGAGAATCACGGTCCGCGGGTGATAGTGCACAAACTTGGAGCGCTTGTCGAAAAAAGCCGTGTCGTATTCATCTGCCTCAACCACAAAGAACGGCAACTGTCCCAGCCGGGCCGAACAACCGAAATTCTCCGGTACCCCCCCGATCAGAAAACCCGGTGCCAACCCGGCCTGCTCCAGAATCCAGGCCAGCATGCCGGATGTAGTGGTTTTACCATGCGTACCGGCGACTGCCAGCACCCAACGCTCCTGCAGGATGTTTTCATACAGCCACTGCGGTCCGGAACGATAGGGCAGATTCCGTTCCAGCAGGTACTCCACAACCGCCAGCCCGCGCCTCATGACATTGCCCACCACCACACAGTCAACATCAGCCGGAATGTGCGCCGGATCATAGCCCTCAGCGATGCGGATACCCTGCTGCTCCAGCATGGTGCTCATGGGAGGATAGACATTGGCGTCCGAACCGCTGACCTCAAAACCCTTCTCTCGCGCCAGCAGGGCAATACCGCCCATGAACGTACCACAGATACCCAGAATATGAATTTTCACAAGCCCTTCCTTGTCACCCCGCCGGGCTATAAAACAATGGATTATTTATGTCTGCCAATCACCAGCGGCAGCGGGATCGGCTTGGATATTCCCCAACCCTGACCATAGTCCACCCCGATTTCACGCAGAATTGCAATGATCTGCTCATTCTCAACATACTCGGCCACGGTCTTGACCGCCATCAGCTGACTGACCTGATTGACCGACTGCACCATAGCACGGGCCACATCATCCGTCACAATATCTTTGATGAAGCTGCCGTCAATCTTGAGGTAATCCATCGGCAGCTCTTTCAGGTACCCGAACGAACTGACGCCGGTACCGAAGTCATCCAGTGAAAAACAGCAACCCAACGCCCGAAGCGTATCAACGAATTTGCGTGCCAACACCAGATTATTGATGGCAACCCGTTCGGTGATTTCAAACCCCAGCATCCTCGGCGAGACACCTTTACGGCGGATGGCATCCAGTACGAACCCCAGAAAGCGGGGGTCATCCAGACTCTGGCCCGATAGATTGACGGAAAAAACCGGCTGTGGCTCCTGAGTACCTATGCGCGTCAGCTGGTTCAGCAGGTCAGTGATAACCCAGCGGTCCAGCTTGGGCATCATGGAATAATATTCAGCTGCAGGAATGAACTCATCCGGTGACAGGATTTTACCCTCGCTGTCATACAGACGGATCAGAATTTCATAATGATGATAAGGGCGCTGAAAGGCTCTGCCTTCCAGTGGGTGGATGGGCTGGGCCACCAGTTTGAACTGACCGGCCTCAAAAGCCTGGTTAAGCAGGGAGACCCAGTGCAGCTGGCCACGCTGGCGCTCGACTTCCGCATCATCGGGACGGTAAACATGCAAATTGTTTCCCCCCTTGTTTTTGGCCACCCGACAGGCCGCATCCGCCAGTGACAGCAGGTGATTTGGTGTCCCTGAATTCCGATGGATGGGAACAAATCCAATACTGGCGGTAATTTTGTGATTATGCCCCTCCCAGGAAAATCCGTGCTGCATGATTGCCTGCCGCACCCGCTCGGCGGTTCTGAGCGCCTCAATCGGCTCCATGTCACGCAGCAGAATACCGAATTCATCCCCTCCGATACGGGCTACCACATCCCGGCGTTTGTCGATCTGGCCGCGCAACAGGTCGGCAACCCGTTCGATAAAGATGTCTCCGGCTCCATGCCCGAGGGTGTCATTGACCGCCTTGAACTGATCCAGCGACACACTGATGAATGAGTGTTTCACATCACTCATGCGTGCCTCATCCAGAGCCACCTTGAGCTTGACCTCAAAGGTCTTGCGGTTCAGGAGCCGGGTTTGCTGATCATTGGTCTGCAGATAACGCAGATGATTCTGCAGCGCCCTGACCTCGGCGTGATCCCGCAGCAGCAGCAGGAATGAATCCATCCGGCTGCCATTCAGGGAAAAAGGTCGCCCCAGATAGGCGGTTTCCAGCTCCTGAATTCCCGGACAATTCAGCAGACAGTCCTGAAAGTGGTGGTGCTGTCCGGCACCACATCGTTCCAGCCACTTGATCGCGGTACGACGCGCAGGATCAAGCAGCTGAAACAGGTCATTGTACAGACGGCCCCGTGCCGTGTGCATCCGTGTTTTGAACAGCTTTTCAGCCGCCGGGTTGATAAACTGCACCCGACCATCACGGGCGACCAGTATGGCCGCCTCATCAATATCCATCAGGGCAGAAATGGCAACATTCAGTTGCAGCAGTCTGGCATCATCGACGCCCTGCCCTCCCTTCCGACGCCAAAGCAGAAACAGTCCAACCAGAATCAGGGTCAGGAATAATAAAAACAGGCCTGCCAGATGCCATACGGACAGCGGTGGTATGTAGGTATAGGATGCCAAGGCACCACTCACAGGATATTACCCCGAATTTCTCATAGGTTGTTTTTATAATTAAAGAGCCGGGTTTATCTTAGATAGAGTGGACACCAATGTATAGATTCAACAGATAAACGCGCCAAAAGGCAGGCACAGGGCAAAGCCTGACCCGCCTTCCGCTGTGGGGCACACAGGTGGAGAGTCTCAGACCTTTTCCTTGATACGTGCCGCCTTGCCGGTCAGGCCACGCAGGTAGTACAGCTTGGCACGACGGACATCACCCCGTCTTTTCACGACAATATCGGAAATACTGTTGCTGTAAGTCTGGAAAACACGCTCCACACCTTCACCATAAGAAATTTTACGCACGGTAAATGCGGAGTTCAGACCCCGGTTTTTCTTGGCGATGACAACGCCCTCATAGGCCTGCAGACGCTCCTTGTCCCCTTCCGTGACCCGGACCTGCACCACAACGGTATCACCGGGTGCAAAATCGGGAATCTGCTTCTGCATCTGTTCCTGTTCCAACTGCTGGATTATCTTGTTCATGGTTTAACCTCTGACAAAACCTTGTATTCCTGTATAAACTCCGCCAGCAGTGCCTGCTCAACGGGCTCTAAAACTCTGTTTTCCAACAAATCCGGGCGCTTCAGCCAAGTCAGTCCCAGGGACTGCTTTCTGCGCCAGCGGGCAATGACGGCGTGATCCCCACTTTTCAATACTGCCGGAACCGTCATCCCTTCTACACAGTCGGGACGGGTATAGTGCGGACAATCCAGCAGGCCATCCGTGAACGAATCCTGTGCTGCCGACGCATCATGCCCCAGTGCACCCGGCAACAGGCGGGTCACACCATCAATGACCACCATCGCAGCCAGCTCACCGCCACTCAGCACATAATCGCCCAACGAGCATTCTTCATCCACTTCCAGAGCGATAACCCGCTCATCAATGCCTTCATAACGCCCGGCCAGCAGGATCAACCCCGGCTCCTGAGCAAACTGCCGTACCCGTGTCTGTGTCAGCGGCCTGCCCTGCGGACTCATGTAAACCAGCGGCCCCGGATTATTACTGCGTACTGCCTGAATCGCTGCCAGCAGTACATCCGGCTTCATGACCATTCCAGGGCCGCCTCCGTAAGGGCGATCATCCACCGTGCGATGCACATCATGAGTGAAATCCCGTGGATTGGTGCACTGCAGATTTATCAACTCCCGTTCAAGCGCCCGTCCGACCACACCACAAGCTGCAACCGCCTGAACCAGATCGGGAAACAGGGTGATGACATCAAAACGCAACCCACCCGAGTGACCAGGTGCCATCAAAATTCCGGATCCCAGTCAACCTGAACCCGCTGCTGTTCCAGTGAAACCGACCGGATCACGCTATCCATCAGCCAGGGAATCCAGCGCTCCCGATCCCCCTGAACCACCATGACATCATTGGCCCCGGTTTCAAACAGGTAATCAATAACCCCCAGTTCCATACCATCCAGGGTTTCGACCCGCAAACCAACCAAGTCAGTCCAGTAATATTCGCCATCTGACAATACTGGAAGGGCATTGCGTTCAATCGCAATTTCATGCCCCTGCAAAGCCAGTGCAGCATTCCGGTCTGTAACATGCTCCAGCTGGGCGATCAGTCCCTTTCCATGAAGCTTGCCATTCAGCAGAAGCTTTGTCTGCCAAGAACCTGTACCGGAAGACAAATACCAGACCGGATACCCCAGAATATTGTCGAGTGGAGAGGTATAAGAGTGAATCTTCACCCAGCCCTTGAGTCCGTAAACACCGGCAATCCGGCCAAGGACAACCAAGTCCTCATCCAGCGGCATCAGTCAGTCACTATCAGGCTGCTGCCTCGACTGTGGCAGTCTCACTGTTACCAGCACCATCTTTCAGCAGCTTGCCAACCCGCTCGGTAGGCTGGGCACCTTGGGACAACCAGTACTGAACCCGCTCCTGGTCAAACTGCAGTCGCACTTCCTTGCCACGGGCAACCGGATTGAAGAACCCCAGGCGCTCAATGTAACCACTGTCACGCGGCTTACGCTTGTCAGTCACGACAATATTGTAAAACGGGCGTTTTTTCGCGCCACCGCGCGCCAAACGAATTGTGACCATATATTCTGGAACCTTGCTAAAAACTAATCATTGCAGCTGACGAAGCAGCGGCCAAAAGTAAACGCGCAATTGTACGGTTTTTTTGGTAAAAGTGAAGTACCTTCCGGAATTAATTCCCGGACCTGACCAGACATGACCCACCTCCCGCCGATTGGCAGCAGGAGGTGGCCTGCAGGTTAAGGTACTGCCAGATGCGGCAATTACCGGGCAGAAGCCAGCTGAGGACCGGACTGGTAAGCCGGGAGATAACGGAAGTGGCCGGTAATGGGCCATTTGAACAGGACATCCTCCAGCTTCTCACCCTCACCCACATTATGCACAATCATATAACGGCTCGGGTCTTCGGGAGAAATACGGTCGACAACGACCCCGATATGCTCCTGATCCCCCCCCAGACTCCAAGTAACCAGATCACCAGGGCGGTAGTTCAGCGCATTATGGGTTACGGGCAAGCGCTGGCCATAACGGGTGAAAAAGACCTTGAGGTTATGTACCCGGCGATGGTCGATATTGGGGTCCGGCCCTGACAAACCCCATTTGGGCAGATTGGGGTAGACATAAAATGACTGGGACATGTCTTCATGCACCAGCTGCTGCAGATCAATTCCCAAACGCCGATAGGAGCGGATCACCGTATCCGTACAGACACCGATACTCTGCGGCACATCCCCGTTGGGATAGCCGATCGGCAGGTAGCGCCCGTCATACCTGACATTGTAGCGGGTACGATCCAGCGCCGCCCGCACCAGATTCCCGCTCAGATTGGGATTCTGCGGAAACGCATGCCGGACGGCATATTGCGGCTGCGGGGAGCGTGACACCTGCTGCTGCCCCCAATGCGGTACGCCGCTACCCGCATCATTCTGTATATTTGTACCGGAATAATGGGGAATATTGGTGGCGGCAACCTGAGCAGCCGACTGTGACGGTGGTACCGCTACGATCGGGGCACTGCGCTGCTGTACCTGCTGCTGTTGTTCCCAAGACTGGACATAGGCCTGCTTGCGTCGCTGCACTTCCTGGTTACGTTCCCAGGCCAGATTATACTGCAACCGCTTTTTATCAAATTCGTCATGATAGTTGCTGCGTGCTGCCGCCCCACTCTGAGCTGTTTTTTTCACATCAGTACGGTTGGCAGCGGCAATATCGGCTGAACGTTTGGCAGGCTCGGGCCTGGTATCGGCCCTGGTGCCCGCAGTCTTGCCATCAACACCGGATACAGCAACAGCCGCCGGTTTGGTTTCCGCCTTGCCGGCTGGAGCAACTGAACACCCGGAACTCATCAGGGAGCCGAAGATCAGTATCGACCAGCAAATAACATCAAAATTATTTATCGAAGAGTTTTTGCTCACAACATCTCCTGTTAATCCGGATAATCATTAGAACTACCCGGACCTACCCGCTTCAAGACTTATGCCGTATTCTATTTGAATCAGCTGTACTTTACACACGCTTTTAGATAAAAAATATCTATTCAGGACAAGCTTTAGTACTGATACTGACGAACCGCCTGCCGGTCGATACCGATAACGCCCTTATACTGCCCTTTGGCCTTTACGGCAGGAACAGTGACCAGAACTTCGGTTTCCGCCACGGGAGGGCTGACAGCGGGTGCGCTGACGGGCTGCAAATCCGGAACAGCAGCAAATTCTTCTTCAGCCACCAGCTCCACTTCCGGCTCGACGGCAACAGGAGCGGTAACAACAGGCTCAACAGGAAGTGGATCAAAGGCAACAGCATCACGAGGCTGTTGCTGGCTGCAGGCAGACAGGAACAAGAATGAACAGGCCAGAACAGAAAAAGTCAGTCCACGTTTCATAACAATTACCCATTATTTATTTTTATTAAGAGGCTTTTCAGGAATCAGGATATGCCTGCCCGGCCAACTGACAGCTGAACCTGTGTACACTTTTTCAAACGCCGGACCCCACTGGATCAATGCAAAAAAATACCCGAAGCCGAAGCTTCGGGTATTTGCTGTACAACAATCAGGGCAGTAAGGAATTACTGCTGATATTGCTGCATGATACCCTGATCAATCTGGATCGGGCCACGGAAGATACCCTTACCCTTGATCTTCGGCATGACCGGCGGCATGACCGGTGGCATGACCGGACGTACCGGAGTCACCGGACGAACGATCGGGCGCTGCTGGACCGGAGGACGTTGCACCGGACGCTGCTGGACCGGACGACGGCAGGAGTAGCGGTGAGAGTGCGGACGGTTGCCATTCGGATGTGAGTGGCGGGTAGAGTTGGTGCACCCGGGAATGGCCGGATGGGTATGCAGGTTCGGATCTACCACCGGACGCGGAACCGGAACCGGCATCGGACGTGGAGCAGGCATCGGGCGAACAATCGGAGCCGGAGTCGGTCTTACAACCGGACGCGGAGCCGGGCGCACACCTTTCCTGCAGCTGTATTTGTGGGTATGGTTGCGGTTGGTGTACGGATGGCTGTGGGTAGTGGAATTGGTACAGCCCGGAATGGCCGGGTGAGTATGGGTCCACTTGTTGCCACTCGGCTTCGGAGCTGTCGGGCCGCACTTGCTGCAGTCAACAATGACTTTTGGTGGTGGTGGCGGTGGAGGAGTAACGGGCGTTACCGGTGTAACGACCTCTTCAACATCCTGCACGGCCTGCTGGGCAACCATTTGCTGGCTACAGCCAGAAGCGAGCAGACCTGCTGCAACCACTGCTGCAAGAGATAATCTGGTTTTCATCTTCATAGTCTACGGTCTCTTTCGTTGTTTAAGGGAAAGCACTCTCAAGTATAGTAAACTTATCGGTTGTTTACTAACAACAAAGTGTGTCTGTCTCACATTTTTACGACATATAAAACACAAAAGCAAAGGTTTAATACGTCGGGCAGGTAGCTTTATAGGGTTTTTTCTCAATTCCCCACCGATACTGCAGGGGGGCATGAGGATCAGAAACCAGATAGCCACCGTCCAGGTTCTGGCGCAACTCACGCAAGGTCATGTAAAGCTCCTCTCCCAGCGTCAATTGCACCATACAGAAATCGTTGAGATGTTTCAATTCTGATGCAGGCGGCTCATCAATGGCAAACACGGCCTTGGCCCAGCGTGCCGGGTGGGAGCGCGGGTCAAAACGGCCGATGCGGTCCAGATGATGCCGGATTGAACTGAAAAACAGCTTCAAACGCTTGTCACGTCCGGGCGTTGAGTAGTCATCATACTCTCGCTGGTTCATGCATTGACGCCCCTGCTTGCGAATCCCCTGCAGATGCCAGAGTGCATCATAGACATAGACACTCCGATCATTGGCATACATGCACAAGGCCAGCAGCAGACGGGTTGTTTTCTCGTCCGGACGCTCGGGCCGACGCCCCAGCTTGCGTGCAATCACGTCGGTAAACAACACGTAATCAAATTCCAGATCCCTCGCCACCCGGAATTGCTCTTCGCTGTAACCGGGCTGGTTCCTGGCAGCCTTGCGGATATTCTCCGGCAACTTGAAGCGCCGGTAGCCATCAGTCATATCCTTGGAGTCGGGGACATAAAACGGAAAGGAAGGTGTGCGCAGCAGAAACCTGGCCTGCTTGGGTGTGGTGGATGCCATCACCTCGGCAATCCCCGTCTCGGTCACTTCAACAATCTGGTAGGAATGTACACCGGGGGCAACATAGATGTCACCGGGCTTGATATCCGCCAATGCCACAGGATAGGTATCGTGGCGCAATGACTTGGTACTGGTCACATCAGCCACATAATCCATGAACCGGCGCACCCGCTGGGACTCGGATGGCAGCCTGTCCCAGTCAGTCATGCTGTTGGTGATCAGCTTGCCGGGCCGCATCTGGTTATTGATGACAAACGGCAGCCCGTTCTCATAGGAAAAGATCAGGCGCATGGCATAACTGGCATCGGCACAGTCATTTTCAAACTTGTAGTAGGTTGGCTTGGCGGGATTCATGAAGATGTCATCCTTCCAGTTCTGCACAACCCACTGCTGGTAGCGCTTCTCCCAGCTGGCATCCCATTCAGCCCGGTTCTTCCAGACACTGGCATGCGCTACCCCGCTAAAGGACAGGATGCCAGCCAGTACAAACAAAAAAATTGAGGATAAGGTGAGTTTGGACATAATTCCGGCTTTTGTCGATATAAAAATTGATTGTCATTCTGCAGACATGCACACCACGCTGGAGTTCACAGCAACAACCCACTCCCGGGCAGACCAATAACAAGCCCACAAAAAAGCCCGACGACACAGGATCACCGGGCTCTACAGATTACAACACCGAATAAGCCATGACAAAACAATTCGGTGCTTCCACCATCTTACTGCTGATAGTTCTGCATCAGACTGGGATCATATTGCACCGGCCCGCGATAGGTTCCCTTGGCTTTGACCTTGGGCATGACAATCACGGGTTGCTGAACCGGAGCCGGCATCGGACGCGGCGCATAACGCGGTTTGGGCGTATATTGCTGCGGTACGGGACGGCGGCAGTTGTAACGATGCTTGTGGTTCCGGTCGGTGTAAGGATGAGAGTGGGTCACAGAATCGGTACAACCCGGAATGGCCGGATGGGTATGGGCCCACTTGTCAGTGCTGGGCCTGGGTGCAGGTACCGGAGCCGGACGATAGACAGGAGCCGGTACCGGAGCCGGGCGCTCACACTGGCTGCAATCCACGACAGGTGGTGGCAGCGGTGCCGGCGGTGGTGAAACAATCTCAGGCGTGACGATATCTTCTACTGCCTGCTGGGACGCCATCTGCTGGCTACAACCCGATGCCAGCATGCCTGCAACAACGATGGATGCAAGGGTCAACGCATTCTTGTTTTTCATGGTATTAATTCTCTATTATTTATAATAATTCACAGGGCTGCCCCTATTGGCCTGTCTGTCAACAAACAGGCATGTTGCCATAAAGCAACACCTCTACCAAGGTCGTTCCATTATGCAACAAGCTGTACCCAAAATACAACGGAAAGAGCCCAGTCCGCTGCCGGTACAGGTTAAATGATACCCATACTGTCTAAAAAATTCCTCCGATCGGCGGCCCCCCGTTGCCCCCCATCCCCGGCGGCAACCGCCCTTTCATGGCCTGCATCATTTTGCGCATGCCCCCCCCCTTGGAAAACTGCTTCATGACCTTGCTCATCTGCTGATGCTGCTTGAGCAGGCGATTGACGTCCTGAACCTGCAGACCGCAGCCAGCGGCAATCCGTCGCTTGCGGGAGGCCTTGATCAGATCAGGGTAATGCCGCTCCTGCAGGGTCATTGAATTGATGATGGCAATCATGCGCCGGATTTCCCGGTCCCCACCCTGTTCGGGAATTTTACCGGACAGCCCGCTGGTACCCGGCAGCTTGTCCAGCAGACTCTCCATCCCCCCCATCTTCTGCATCTGCAACATCTGCTCACGCAGGTCTTCAAAATTAAAAGCTTTGCCCTTGTTCAGCTTTTTGGCCAGTTTCTGGGCTTTTTCATGATCAACCCGCTGGTGCGCCTCCTCAATCAGGCTCAGCACATCACCCATGCCCAGAATCCGCGAGGCCATACGATCCGGGTGAAACGCCTCCAGCGCATCCAGCTTCTCCCCCATCCCCAGGAACTTGATCGGCTTACCGGTAATATGGCGCACCGACAGGGCTGCCCCGCCACGCGCATCACCATCGGCTTTGGTCAGGACCACGCCCGTCAGCGGCAGTGCATCACCGAAAGCCTTGGCAGTATTGGCGGCATCCTGCCCCGTCATGCTATCCACGACAAACAGGGTTTCCACCGGCTTGACAGCCGCATGGATACGGGAAATTTCGTCCATCATCTCGGCATCGACATGCAGGCGTCCGGCAGTATCAATAATCAGCACTTCGGCATATTGACGCCGGGCCTGCTCCAGGGCCTGCTGCGCAATCGTCACCGGGTTCTGATCGGCACGGCTGGGGAAAAAGATGGCCTCCGTCTGTCCGGCGACCGTTTCCAGCTGGCGGATTGCTGCCGGTCGATACACATCACAACTGGCCACCATAACCGACTTCTTGCCTTGGCGGGTCTTGAGATAACGTGCCAGTTTACCGACCGTGGTGGTCTTTCCCGCACCCTGCAATCCGGCCATCAGGATCACGGCCGGCGGCTGGGCATTGAGACTCAGGGACTCATTGGCCTGCCCCATGATCCCGATCAGTTCCTCATGAACCACCTTGATCAGGGCCTGGCCCGGCGAAAGGCTCTTGATGACCTCCTGCCCCACGGCACGCTCCCGCACCTTGGCGGTGAAGTCGCGCACCACCGGGAGAGCCACATCCGCCTCCAACAGCGCCATGCGCACATCCCGCATGGCATCCTTGATATTGTCATCGGTCAGGCGTGCCTGCCCCCGCAGTTTTTTTACCGTCCCCGCCAGACGTTCACTCAAGTTTTCAAACATGGCTATTGTCTTCTTCTGGTCCCGATGACGCACAAATTGCTATCATAGCATTAACTATATGGTCATAGCCTAGAGAAGCAAACGCGGATAATGACAAATACCTTTCTGATCCTGGCCATTCTGGCATGGCTGGCGACCTGGCTGCTCATTGCTGCACGCCTGTGGCAGCCGAACCGTTTTCCCGATCCCGGCCTGACTTGGGGGGTGGCACTGATTCTGCACGGGCTTACCCTGTTATTGCCCGGACTGCAAACGCACGCACTGGCCATTGACTTCTTCAGCGCCCTGTCACTGGTCATGTGGCTGGCCAGCCTGATCCTGTTTTTCGCCCAGCGGCAGCGGCCACTGGCGTCACTGGGCCTGCTGATCCTGCCCTTTACCCTGCTCAGCCTGCTGCTGGATGCCCTGCTGGCCACCGGAAAAACCATCGCCCTGAGTGAAGGACTGGGCCTGCATATCCTGCTGTCGCTGCTGGCCTACAGCATGCTGATGCTGGCCGCCCTCCAATCGGTGCTGCTGGCGGTCCAGAACCATCAGCTGCACAACCACCAGTCCAGCCCACTGATGAAAACCCTGCCACCCCTGCAGGACATGGAGTCGCTGCTGTTTCAGCTGATTCTGGTCGGCGTTGTACTGCTGACCCTGGGTCTGATCAGCGGCTTCCTGACCCTGCATGGCCTGTTCGGTCACGGTGTGGCGCACAAGACCATTCTGTCCCTGATTGCCTGGGCCACCTTTACCGCCCTGCTGGTTGGACACTGGCAGTATGGCTGGCGGGGACGCATCGCGGTTCGCTGGACCCTGAGCGGCTTTACCCTGTTGATGCTGGGCTTTTTTGGCAGCAAATTCGTGCTGGAGTACGTGATCCACAAGATATGAATCCAACAGACATTCCCTTATGGCTGCAATTTGCAGTGCTGATCATCCTTTTCATGTTGTCAGGTTTTTTTTCCAGCTCGGAAACCGCCCTGATGTCCCTGAACCGTTACAAGCTTCGGCATCTGGCCGAATCCGGGCATACGGGTGCCCAACGGGCCCAAAGGCTGCTGGACAAGCCCGACCAACTGATCGGGTTCATCCTGCTGGGCAATAATTTCATCAATATCCTGATCACCCAGCTGGCTACCCTGATCAGCCTGGAACTGTTCGGCAGTGCCGGGCTGGCCCTGATGACCGGCCTGTTGACCCTGTTTCTGCTTATTTTTGCTGAAGTCATGCCCAAAACACTGGCTGCGCTGCACCCGGAACGGGTGGCCTTCCCGGCATCACACATCATCAGCACCGCCCTGAAGCTGGCCTGGCCACTGGTATGGCTGGTCAACCTCATTTCCAATTCCCTCCTGAAACTGCTCAAGGCCGAACCCAATCCGACAGCCAATACCAGCCTGAACCGGGAAGAGCTGCGCAGCATCATGAATTCAGCCGGCAAAAGCATCCCCAGAGCTCATCTGGACATGCTGATCAGCGTGCTGGACCTGGAGTCGGCCACCGTTGAGGATGTCATGATTCCCCGTACCCAGATTGTCGGCGTGGATATTTCTGATAACTGGGCTGAAGCAGAGCAGCAAATCCTGCACAGCCAGTTCACCCGTCTGCTGGTTTACGACGGCAGTCTGGACAATATTCTGGGCTTTCTGCACCTGCGCAAGATACTGCCCCTGTTTCAGGATGGGCACCTGGAAAAAGCCCGGTTACTGAAAACCATCCGTCCGGCCTACTTTGTCCCGGAAGGTACCTCCCTGACCCAGCAGCTGATCAACTTCCGCGAAGCCTCACGCCGGATTGCCATTATTGTGGACGAATACGGGGAGATTCTCGGCCTCCTGACCATGGAGGATATTCTGGAGGAAATCGTCGGCAAGTTTTCCACAGTCCCGGCCACACATATTCACGCCATCCAGCATATGGAAGACGGCAGTTACTGGCTGGACGGTGCCACCCCGATCCGGGAAATCAACCGGGAACTGGATATTCAACTCCCGGTTGAGGGCCCGAAAACCATTAATGGCCTGATCATGGAGCACCTCGGTTCCATTCCGGTTCCCAGCATGACCGTACTGATCAACGGCTATCCGATGGAAATCCGCAAGACCCGCAAGAATGCCATCAAGACCCTGATCATCCATCCGCCCATCAACCGGCCCGAACTGCGGGAATCCAATGAGTAAAGCCCGTCTTCAGTATCATTGCACTGCCTGTGGCAGCCTGCAGCCCAAATGGAATGGCCAGTGCCCGGACTGCGGGGCTTGGAACACCCTGGAGGAAAGTGTCGCCGCACCGGTAAAAAAAGTACAGAATCCGCGCTTCAGCGGCTATGCCGGTGACGTGGCCATTATCCGCTCATTGAAAGAGGTTGAAGTTGCTGAAACGCCGCGCACCACGACCGGCCAGCCGGAACTGGACCGGGTTCTGGGCGGCGGACTGGTCGCAGGCTCGGTGGTCCTGATCGGTGGAGATCCCGGCATTGGCAAGTCCACCATCCTGCTCCAGACCCTGTGCAGCCTGCCGGATGTCAGCAGCCTGTATGTCACTGGCGAGGAATCCATGCAGCAGGTCAGCATGCGTGCTCAGCGCCTGGGGCTGGCCGCTGATCACCTGCGCCTGCTGACTGAAACCGGGGTGGAAACCATTATCAGCCTGGCCCGGCAGGAACAACCGGCCCTGATGGTCATTGACTCCATCCAGACCCTGTTTACCGAACAACTGCAGTCTGCTCCCGGCTCGATCAGCCAGATCCGTGAATCTGCCGCCCAGCTGGTCCGCTTTGCCAAGCAGACACAGACCGTGCTGTTCATTGTCGGCCATGTCACCAAGGAAGGCACGCTCGCCGGACCACGGGTACTGGAGCACATGGTCGATACCGTCCTGTATTTTGAAGGTGATCCGGGGGGGCGTTACCGCATTCTGCGTGCCGTCAAGAACCGCTTCGGTGCCGTCAATGAGCTGGGTGTATTCGCCATGACCGAACAGGGCCTGAAAGGCGTCAGCAACCCCTCGGCCATTTTTCTCTCGCGTCATGAAGAGCCGGTTTCCGGCAGTGTGATCATGGTTACTCGTGAAGGTACCCGACCCCTGCTGGTGGAAATGCAGGCACTGGTGGACAGCAGTCACGGCGGCCAGCCCAAAAGGGTGGCACTCGGCATGGAACAGAACCGGCTGGCCATGCTGCTGGCCGTCCTGCACCGCCATGGTGGCGTGCCCATGTACGATCAGGATGTTTTCATCAATATCGTGGGGGGGGTGAAAATCGCCGAAACAGCAGCCGACCTGCCCTTGCTGATGGCGGCACTGTCCAGCTTTCGCAGCCACCCGCTGCCAAACGATCTGATCGTTTTTGGCGAGGTCGGACTGGCGGGCGAAATCCGCCCCGTACCCAATGGGCTGGAACGCCTGAAAGAAGCCGTCAAACACGGTTTCAAGCGCGCCCTGATTCCCAAACAGAATCACCCGCGCCAGCGCATTGCGGGACTGGAAGTCACCGCCATCCCCAGACTGGAGGAGGCGATTGCCGCACTGATGTAAAAGTGCAACGCCTGTCGCATATTTATTGACTATCCCTCTCGAATGTAATAATTTTATCTGCAATATGGGGCGCAATTTCATTCACAATCCAGAATTTTCTGCTCCATGTGGTTGTCGTTCTGTTAATCCCCTTTTAAGTGTTCATGAAGTACAAAGGTTATGAAGCACTTACCCGCTTGTTCCGTCAGGGAGTTTTAACTTGTCTTTTAGTGACTTAGGCTTACAGGAAGCTTTTGCCGCCAGTATCGCATCTGCTGGATACGAAAATCCGACCGAGTTGCAACAGCAACTGATACCACTGATGGCACAGCAGAAAAGTGTCCTGGTATGGTCGCAGTCCGCTGCAGGCAAAACCGGCGCATTCCTGATACCGGCCATCAACCATATCCTGAATCATCCACTGGAAGAGCATCAGGGTACCCGGATTCTGATCCTGACCTCCCGCAGGGATCGCGTCAACCAGATCACCTATACCGTCAAGCGCCTGCTGGGTGACGAGCAGCAGCTGCGTACCGGCTTTATTGTCAGCGGTCGCCCCTATCAGCCCCAGATGCGCCTGTTGCGACGCCCGCTGGACCTGATGATTGCCACACCGGGGCGCATGAATGATCTGGTGGACAACAACAAGGCTGACTTCTCCCGGCTGGAACTGCTGATCATTGATGACCTGACCACGATCTGCAAAAAAGGCCTGAGTCAGCTGGTCGACAAGATCGTGGCACAAAAACCGGCATCAGCACCGGTGGTCGCTTTTGTCCGCCATGACGATGAGGTCACACCCTATGCCCGTCAGCTGCTGCCTGAAGCTGAAGAGGTAACCATTGAAGATGAAAAAACCCAGCTTCTGCACCTGAAACAGGTTGTGCATCTGGCCGACGACTTCACCCACAAACTGGCACTGAGTGACTACCTGCTGGAAAGCCTGCAGGGCAAACCGGTGGTCATTTTTGCCAATACCAGCAAAACCGCCAAACTGCTGGCAGACAGTCTCGCCAACCACGGTCATGCAGCCGACTCCACGCATCTGCTTGCGCCCGAGGAACGCAATCTGGAGGACTGCCCGATCCTGATCGTACCGGATCAGGAAGAGTTCCTGCCCGAAATGGCAGGCAACGAAGTCATCCTGCACTTTGAAATGCCCGACAAGCCGGAATCCTATATCAACCGGATGCAGGACATTCTGGGCTTTGCCGAGCGCAGCGAACAGGTTTACCTGCTGATCGGAGGCCAGGACCGTGAGGCACTCAAGAAGCTGGAGGAATTCCAGGGTGAAGCCCTGCCCCAGCGCACCATTCCCGGTCTGGAACCCACCCAGTCACATCGCCCCGGAAAAGTCGGAGCAAAAGGGGGTGCCCGCAAGACCTCTGCCAGATCAGCAGCGGGCAACAAGGGTGCAGCCCGCAGCCAGCGAAAAGGGAACAGCCAGGGACAGCAGCAAGACGGCCAGCAGCCACGAGCCCGCAAAGGCCCCTATGGTCGCCTCAATGGCGGTGCAAACCGCAAACTGGCGACTCAGCGCTCGGAGGCTCCTTATGAAATCGGCAGCTGGGAAAAGGACGATTACAAGCCCCAGAAAGCGGCCAGTGGTGACAAAAAAGTGGTAATTCGGTATAAGGAAAAGAAACGCAGAGTGCTGGTCAAATAACCAGCCGCCCCATCTGCCACTGCCAGCCCACCCTAACCGGGAAAGTCAGCCCCAGGCTTTCTGCAAGGCATCAATGATTGGCGTATTCGCATCCGGAAATGACATGCCGGACAGGTTGCTGATCTCAAACCAACCGGTTTCCTGCCCTTCCAGTCCCTGCGGCTGCCCGGTAAAGGCATTAACCTGCCAGACATCCAGGAACACGTTTTTTTCAGGGTAACGGTGACGAACCTGGATAAAGGGCTGCATGGCAAGTGTATCGGCCTGAATCCCCACTTCCTCACTCAGCTCACGGGTTAACGCCTGCTGCGGGCTTTCCCCGCTCTCCACCTTGCCACCGGGAAACTCCCACTTACCGCCCTGGTGTTTGCCCTGGAGGCGTCTGGCCAGCAGAATATGCCGGCCGGAAGGATCGGGAATGACGGCTGCCACAACGTGCAGCCAGACTTCATCAACTGCGGTATTCGGCATTGATGCGCACATATTCGTAAGAGAAGTCGCAGGTCCAGACCGTCGCGCTGGCCTCCCCCCGCCCCAAACGGACATGCACATCAATCTCGGCTTTTTTCATTTCCTGCTGCCCCATCTCCTCACGGTAACTTGCAGCAGGTTCACCCGCCTCAATCAACAGCGTGTCGCCCAGACGGATGGAAATGTGCGCCACATCCAGGTCATCCACCGGACTGCGCCCGATGGCAGCCAGAATCCGGCCCCAGTTCGGGTCACTGGCAAACATGGCGGTCTTGACCAGCGGAGACAGGGCCACCGTCTGCCCGACCTTGCGCGCTTCAGCCTTGTCACGGGCTTCATGCACATGAATGCTGATGAACTTGGTTGCCCCTTCACCATCCCGCACGATCGCCTGCGCCAGGAAAGAGCAGACGGCACGCAGGGCTTCACGGAATGCATCCCGCTCTGCTGCTCCGACCCTGACACCGGAAGCACCGGTAGCCGCCAGTACCAATGAGTCATTGGTGGAGGTATCACCATCCACGGTAATCGCATTGAAGGTTTCGTCAGCCACCTCAGACAGCAGCTGCTGCAACAAGGCAGCCTCCACCTGGGCATCCGTAGCCACAAAACCCAGCATGGTAGCCATATCCGGATGGATCATACCCGACCCCTTGGCGATCCCGGTCAGGGTCACCGTCCCGCCCGGCAGCGTCACCTGACGGCTGATGGCTTTGGGCAAGGTATCGGTCGTCATGATTCCCCTGGCAGCCTCCAGCCAGTGGTTTTCATCCAGTGCGGCCAGTGCCGGCGGAAACGCGGTATGCAGCTTCTCGACCGGCAGCTGTACACCAATGACACCGGTTGAAAACGGCAGCACGGCACCAGCCTCACAACCGGCCAGTGCTGCCAGCCCGGCACAGCTCTGCCGTGCCGCCTGCATGCCCGGCTCACCGGTACCCGCATTGGCATTCCCGGCATTGATCAGCCAGTAACGTACCTTGCCCTGCGCCAGATGCTCACGTGACACCTGTACAGGGGCCGCACAAAAACGGTTACGGGTGAACACACCGGCACACTGACTGCCTTCAGCCAGTTCCACCAGCACCATATCATTGCGTCCTTTATACCGGATGCCTGCATTGACTGCAGACAGGCGCACACCGGCCACTGGCAATAAAACGCCAGGCTGTTCCAGATTGACGGCCATTACTTCAACTCAACCTGCCATGACACTGTTTGTACTTTTTCCCTGAACCACATGGACAGGGGTCATTCCGTCCCACCTTGTCACCTTCGCGACGGTAGGTTTCCGGATTTTCCTGCTCGGGCAGAACGGCATCCACCACCTCATCCTCATCAAAGACACTGCCTGCATCCGGATGAGAGAACTGCATCGCACCGGCGACAGCTTCGCTGGTCTGCACCTCGGGAACCGGGGCTGCTTCCTGAGCCCCGCTGATCTGGATGCGCATCAGGAAACCGATAACCTCTTCCTTGACCCGCTCCAGCAGCTCCTCGAACATCTCGAAGGCTTCGCGCTTGTATTCCTGCTTGGGATTCTTCTGGGCGTAACCGCGCAGCCCCACACTCTGACGCAGGTAGTCCATGCCCGCCAGATGCTCCTTCCAGTGCGAATCCAGCACATGCAGCATTACATCACGCTCCAGACGACGCATTCCCTGGGAGCCGATCAGCTCCTCCTTCTGCTCCAGATGCAGGCGTGCCTGCTCCTGAATGCGTTCACGTAGGGTTTCCTCGTAAAGCCGCTTGTCTTCATCCAGCCACTGCTGAATTGGCAGCGCCAGATCAAAATGGGTCCGCAGCTGCTCTTCCAGTCCCTTGATGTCCCACTGTTCGTCCACACTGTCCGGAGGAATAAACTGACTGATCAGGCTGTCGACCACATCACCACGAATGGAGTCGATAGTCTCCTTGATGTCTTCCGCCTCCAGCAGTTCGGTACGCTGCTCATAAATCACCTTGCGCTGGTCATTGGCAACATCATCATATTCCAGCAAGTGTTTGCGGATGTCGTAGTTGTGTGCCTCGACCTTGCGCTGGGCATTCTCAATCGATTTGGACACCAGACCGGCCTCAATGGCCTGCCCCTGCTCCATGCCCAGACGCTGCATCATGCTCTTGACCCGATCCGAGGCAAAAATACGCATCAGATTGTCTTCCAGCGACAGGTAGAAGCGTGAAGAGCCAGGGTCACCCTGACGACCGGAACGACCGCGCAGCTGGTTATCGATCCGGCGTGACTCGTGACGCTCGGTACCGATGATATGCAGGCCACCGGCCTTGACCACATTATCATGCCGCTTCTGCCACAGCCCGCGTATCTTCTTTTGTGCTTCCGGATCATCGGCCTTTTCCGCATCCAGCTGGGTCAGCTCATCATCCAGGCTGCCGCCCAGCACGATGTCGGTACCGCGACCAGCCATATTGGTGGCAATGGTAACCGCACCGGGCCGCCCGGCATTGGCAATAATATGTGCCTCGCGCTCATGCTGTTTGGCGTTCAACACCTCATGCGGAATACGCATGGTTTTGAGCTTGTCCGACACCAGTTCGGACGCCTCAATCGAAGCCGTTCCCACCAGCACGGGTCGACCTGCGTCCACTTCCTGACGAATATCCGCCAGGATGGCATCATACTTTTCGTTTGCCGTCAGGTATATCTGATCATTGCGGTCATCACGGACCATCGGCTTGTGAGTCGGAATCACCACCACTTCCAGGCCGTAAATCTGCTGCAGTTCAAAAGCCTCGGTATCAGCCGTCCCTGTCATGCCGGACAGTTTTTCATACAGACGGAAATAGTTCTGGAAGGTGATGGATGCCAGTGTCTGGTTTTCCGCCTGAATGCCGACATTCTCCTTGGCTTCAACAGCCTGATGCAGACCATCCGACCAGCGTCGCCCCGGCATGGTGCGCCCCGTGAACTCATCCACGATAACAACCTTGTCATCACGCACAATGTAATCGACATTCTTCTGGAACAGTGCGTGGGCACGCAGGCCGGCATTCAGGTGATGCAGAACGGCAATACTGGCGGAATCATACAGTCCCTGCTCCGGGGGCAGCACACCGGCCTCCTGCAACAGCTGCTCGGCACGCTCCTGGCCCGCCTCGGTCAGATAGACCTGGCGGCTTTTTTCATCCACCGAGAAATCACCCGGCCCATCCTCTTCCTGCTGGCGCTCCAGTCTGGGGACCAGAATGTTGATGGCTTTGTACAGGTCAGAAGCATCCTGACTCGGGCCGGAGATAATCAGCGGTGTCCGGGCTTCATCAATCAGGATTGAATCCACCTCATCCACCACGGCATAATTCAGACGGCGCTGCACCCGTTCTTCCAGCGCAAACGCCATATTGTCACGCAGGTAATCGAAGCCGAACTCGTTATTGGTACCGTAGGTGATGTCGGCGGCATAAGCCTCCCGCCGCTGTTCCTGGGACAGGCCATTGATGATGACACCGGTACTCATGCCCAGAAAGCCGTACAGCTTTGCCATCCAGGCCGAATCACGCTGAGCCAGATAGTCATTCACGGTCACGACATGCACACCCTTGCCAGCCAGTGCATTGAGGTAGACCGCCAGAGTTGCCACCAGTGTCTTGCCTTCGCCAGTGCGCATCTCGGCAATCTTGCCGTTATGCAATACCATGCCGCCAATCATCTGAACATCATAATGGCGCATGCCCAGTACACGCTTGCTCGCCTCACGCACAGTGGCAAAGGCTTCCGGCAACAGATCATCAAGCGTGGAGCCGCCGCTGTTCAGGCGCTCACGAAATTCGGCGGTTTTGGCTTTGAGCTGATCATCCGAGAGCGTTGAAAACTCGTCCTCCAGAGCACTGATGGTCTTGACAATCTTGTAGTAAGCCTTGACCAGACGGTCATTACGGCTCCCGAAAATTCTTCTGGCAACTGAACCCAGCATACGTTTTTAATACTCCTAAATTCATCCTGTCCGCATTATCCGGCAGCCCACTCCCCGGGCCAGCGCGCAGGCAGATGCATGTCCGGCAACACAAAACCGTCACGAACCAATTTCGGGGCATCCGGGAGAAAAACAAGCCCCCTCCCGCAAACAAATCATTACCCCTGCCCCCGGCATGCGCGCCCAAGAGTATATACCGGATAACTGGCCATAGGGTTAATCATTCAACATATCCAAGGTATAAGGCCGGGTCCATCGCCTTACCGTCCTGCATGATCTCAAGGTGCAGGTGCGGGCCGGTGGAACGGCCGGTGCTGCCCAGCAGGGCAATCCGGTCAGCTTTATTGACAACCTCACCCGACTTGACCAGTGCCTTGTTCAGGTGGGCATAACGGCTGACCAGCCCGCCACCATGATCAATCTCGACTGTCGTGCCATACCCGCCCCTGACACCGGCAAAAGAAACCACTCCTCCGGCGACCGCATGAATGGCTGTTCCTCTGGGGCCGGCGAAATCAATTCCCTTATGCACCCGCTGACGGCCATTGAAGGGATCGCTGCGAATACCGAAACGTGAAGAGACATAACCCTTGTCCACCGGGCGAAAAGTGGGCTGTACCTCTGCTTCCAGGGCAAACCCCTCCAGCACCTGGGACAAGCCCTCCAGCATGCTGCGCTGACGCCCCAGCTGCTGCTCGGCATGATCGAAAACGGCCAGCAACTGCTGACTGCTCAACTGGGACAGCGAGGCCGGCTGCCACTCTTCCAGTCCCCCTCGGGGAGGCTTCTGGTCCAGCTGGAACTCATCCGGGTCCAGCTGGGCACGCCGGATCACCCGGCTGGCAATGGCGTTGACACGGGCCATTTCCGCTTCCATGGACCCCAGACGCAGGGCCAGTGTATCCACATCAACGGTATAACTGGACACCTGCCGCTTGACCTCACTCAGGGCCAGCACCTGATCACGCAGGGTTTCCATGACCAGACTGGCCTGATCCTCGGTCAACTCAACCGCCTGCGGGGTATCGGCAAGCCGGAACAGTCCCAGCATCTGGTTGACTGACAGCGCAATGATCAGCAGGGTGATCAGGACAGCGGGAAGCACCAGATGTGTCACCGGATTCAGGTCAAAAGCTGAACGGCGGGTCCCATCATGGCTGACACAGATAATTTTCATGACAAACTAATCCTTTAGCCCTTGGTAAAACCGTTCCACTCCCTGTATTGTTATTTACCCTGCTCCACGAGCATCAGCCAGAATCAGTGGTTATGGAGGCCTGCAGTGAAAAAACCGGTTCAGTGCCTGCAAGCAGCTATCAAGCAAAAGCTGGAACAAATCAACAGGTTGACAATCAGTATTGAAACTCTGGTGGGCCTGCCCCTGGAGGGGAGAATCTGGCCTTTGCTCAGTAACAGCCGCCTGATACTACTGACTGATGACCCACACCTGGCAACCCAGGCACGTCTCATGCACAAAACACTCCTGAAATACGTCAACCACCAACACAACCTTAAACTGGTTGCGCTGGATATTAAAGTGATGAGCCTGCCGCTGGCAAGCAATGAGCGAAAATCAGACAGGACAAAACTCAGTCCGCAGACAGCCGGTGTTATTTGCAGTATAGCCGCGAGTATTGAAGACCGGGAGTTGTCTGCCGCCCTGACACGGCTGGCGGCAAGTGGCCGCGTGACTCAGACCCCGGCCAAAACGTAGCGGTCAGAAAAGATGGCGCGGGTCTGGTCCTGCTGACTGAGGGGAACGATATCCCAGGCATCCTGATGTGCCAACAATTCCCGCACCAGCAGGTTATTGACAGCATGCCCGGCCTTGTAGCCATGGAAAGCCCCGATGATGCCGTGCCCGAGGGTATAGAGATCACCAATGGCATCCAGCACCTTGTGGCGCACAAACTCGTCCTGGTAACGCAGGCCTTCCGGATTCAGTACGCGGAAATCATCCAGCACAATGGCATTTTCAAGGCTGCCACCCAGCCCGAGATTGCGTGAGCGCAGTTGCTCGATGTCCCGCATGAAGCCGAAGGTTCTGGCCCTGGACACTTCACGGGCATAGGCCTGGGATGAGAAGTCAATTGCCAGCGACTGGCCTGTGGCTTCGACAGCAGGGTGATTGAAGTGAATATCGAAGGTGGCCTTGAAGCCCTGGAACGGAGTCAGTGAAGCCCAGCTGCCATTCTTTTCGACCCTGATTTCCTTTTTGATGCGGATGAAACGCTTGGCAGCACGCTGCTCCTCAATACCCGCAGACAGCAGCAGGTACAGAAAAGGTGCGGCACTGCCATCCATGATCGGCACTTCAGGCGCATCAAGGTCGATGTAGAGATTATCGATGCCCAAACCGGCCAGTGCGGACAGCAGGTGTTCAACCGTTGCCACCCTGACATTGTTTTCCACCAGCGCCGTACACAACAGGGTATCGCCCACCAGCTCGGGATGGAGACCCAACCGTGGCAGACCCTCCAGATCAAGACGCCGGAAGACAATGCCGGTATTGGCCGGTGCCGGACGCAGGGTCATGGTGACTTTCCTGCCTGAATGCAAACCAATACCCACCGAAGTGACGGTCTGCTTGACTGTGCGTTGTTTTAACACTGCATGCCCCTGATTGTTCTGATTATTTCCTGACAAACACTAAACGCAGCGGATTCTACCCCATAAACAGGGATACATTCTACCGTTTCAGCATAACCGTGAACTTAATGAAACTGGCCTGTCTGGTTTTCCAGGCCAGTTTCGGGCATGTTGCCAACCGTCCTAGTCAGCCTGATTACGTAAAAAGGCAGGAATATCAAGCACGGACTCGTAGCGGGCCTTCTGCTCGTACACACCGCGTCCCGATGCTGAACGCCGGTCATTGGCTGCCACCTTGACTGGATTTTCCTCAATAATAACCGGACGCAGTGCAGGCTTCTGGCGGGCAGCCTGCTGCGGGCTGGCTTTAGCGGCCGGCGCGGCGGAGTCTTCCAGACCGGTTGCAACCAGTGTCACCCGGATCTCGTCGCGCATCTCGGGATCAATCACCGTACCCACCACCACGGTGGCATCATCCGATGCAAAGGCACGGATCACTTCCCCGACCTCCTCGAACTCATGAATGCCCATATCCAGACCGGCAGTGATATTAACCAGAATCCCCTTGGCACCATCCAGCTTGATGTCTTCCAGCAGCGGACTGGAAATGGCAGCCTGGGCGGCCTTGGATGCACGCTCATCACCCTGTGCACGCCCCATTCCCATCATGGACATGCCCATGCCGGACATGACCGTGCGTACATCGGCAAAGTCAACGTTGATCAGCCCCGGACGGGTAATCAGCTCGGCAATGCCCTGGACCGCATTCAACAACACGTTATTGGCAGCCTTGAACGCTTCCAGCAGGGATACGTTCTTGCCCAGTGAAGTCAGCAGTTTCTGGTTCGGAATGGTGATCAGGGAGTCCACATGCCGTCCCAGCTCTTCAATCCCCATATCGGCAGCCCGCATGCGCTTGGGGCCTTCGAACGGGAAAGGCTTGGTCACCACCGCCACGGTGAGGATACCCAGATCGCGGGCAATCTCCGCGACGACCGGTGCAGCACCGGTACCCGTTCCCCCGCCCATGCCGGCAGTGATAAACAACATGTCGGAACCGCTGATCAGTTCCTTGATCCGCTCACGATCTTCCAGCGCGGCTTCACGCCCGATTTCGGGATTCGCACCGGCACCCAGCCCCTTGGTCAGGTGACTGCCCAGCTGCAGAAGGTGCTTGATACCACTGCCCTGCAGAGCCTGAGCGTCGGTATTGGCACAAATATAATCCACACCCTCAATACCGGACTCCAGCATGTTCTGCACGGCATTACCACCACCGCCGCCGACACCGACCACCTTGATGATGGCACCATTGTCCACACTATCCATTAATTCAAACATGCCCATTCTCCATTCGTTAAAAGTTTCCGTTAAACCAGTTTCTCAATTTATCCAGCCACCCGTCTGCATTGACGGGAGTGCTGAACTTCTCTCTGTTACCGTAGGCCTGCTGAGCAATGCCATAGAGCAATAAACCAACACCCGTTGAGTGGATCGGATTTTCGACTTCACCGCGCAGACCACCAATATCGCGCGGCATGCCGATTCGGACCGGCATGTGGAAAACTTCCTCTGCCAGTTCGACAACACCTCCCATCTTTGCGGAACCACCCGTCAGGACAATGCCTGCCCCGATGCGCTCCTCATAGCCGCTGCGGCGCAGTTCCTGCAATACCAGCGAGAACAGCTCCTCATAACGCGGCTCGATCACCGATGCCAGGGTCTGGGTGGAAAGGCTGCGTGCCTCACGCTCCCCGACACCCGGCACCTCGACAAACTCCTCGACATCCACCAGCTGACGCAAAGCACAGCCGTAACGTACCTTGATGGCTTCGGCATGCTGGGTCGGTGTCCGAACTGCCACGGCAATATCATTGGTCACCTGATCCCCGGCAATCGGAATCACGGCGGTGTGGTAAATGGAGCCGTTCAGAAATACGGCAATATCACTGGTACCACCACCAATGTCGACCAGACAGACGCCCAGATCCTTTTCATCCTCTTCCAGGCAGGCATAGCTGGAAGCCACCTGCTCCAGAATCACATCCTCGACATGCAGACCACAGCGCTCCACACATTTCACGATGTTCTGCACCGCACTGTGGGCGGCACTCACCAGATGTACCCGTGCCTCCAGACGCACGCCGGACATACCTATCGGCTCACGGATACCTTCCTGCTGGTCGATCACATACTCCTGCGGCAGCACATGCAGAATGCGCTGATCCGCCGGAATGGCGACTGCACGCGCCGCATCCATGACCCGATCCACATCGAACGAGGTCACTTCCTTGTCCTTGATGGCCACGATGCCATGGGAGTTGAGGCTGCGAATATGGCTGCCGGCAATTCCCACATAGACAGAACTGATCTGCATACCGGACATCAGCTCTGCTTCCTCCACCGCGCGCTGGATGGACTGGATGGTGGATTCAATATTGACCACCACCCCCTTTTTCAGGCCACGCGACGGATACGAACCAATCCCGGTTACTTCCAGGCGGCCATCCTCTGTCACCTCGCCTACCAGCGCCACCACCTTGGAGGTGCCGATATCGAGGGCGACAATCGCATCCCGTCCGATTTTCTTTGACATAAGCAACTAACTCCTCAGGCTTTGTGGCAACCGCATCAGCGGCTCATTCAGGCTGCTCACCTTTTTCCCCTTCACCCACTCAACGGCAAAACCGTTGGTGTAGCGCAGGTCGATGCGGCGTATATCCGCAAAGCGGCTTTTCAGCTCCTGCATGAATCCCACCTTGAAACGCTCGATACGCTTGTCCTGCTCCTTGCGTCCAATAATCACATCGGGTCCCTGGCGAAAACGCATACGCCATGAGCCCCGGTCATCCTCTGTCAGCTCGATAATCTCAAGCCCCAGTCCCCTCAGGGCATTCATTACCCTGACATAGCGTTCGCCCATTTCTCGCCCATTGGTCTTCGGACTGTAAATGGTCGGAAAAACACCCTGCTTTTCCACCAACGTCCCCGGGAAAACCTCACCATACTGGTTCAGCAGATGATCCTCCCCCCAGAATGCCACCGGGTACTGCTCCTCCACCCGGACAATCAGCTGCCTTGGCCAGGCCTTGTACATACTCACATCCCGCACCCAGGGATGACCTTCCAGTGTTTCTTCCAGTCTGGCCGCATCCAGCAGGTACAGGTTGGTATCCACCAACGGTGCAACCAGTGCCTCCAGCTCGGCCCTGGGCACATATTCAAATTTACCCTGCCAGTCAATTTTGTTAATGGTCAGGCTTTCCGGTTTGTTGATCCAGGCCATCACCCACAACAATGCCCCCAGCACGACCATGAAGGCAGCCACATAGCTCATCCGGTTCCAGGCGGTCTGGGACAGGTTGAGCTGCCAGGGCTCACGGGCCGGCTTTCTGCGTGCGACAGTCCGACGGGCCGGCGGTGTCCGCCTGCTGGCCATGCCGGTTTTTGCCGCCTTGCGCCCTGCCATTACAATGTCGTCTCCAGAATACTGACCACCAGCTGACTGAAACTCAGCCCTACTGCCGCCGCTGCCTTGGGTACCAGACTGTGATCGGTCATGCCGGGATTGGTATTCACTTCAATCAGCCAGCTACGACCATCCTCACCATGCATCAGATCCACCCGGCCCCAGCCATGGCCATTCACGACCTGAAACGCCTTAAGTGCCAGCTGTTGCATCGCCTGCTCCTGCCCGGGCTCCAGCCCGCAGGGACAAATATAGGCCGTGTTATCCGAAATGTACTTGGCCTCGTAATCATAAATTTCCCCTTCCGGCTCAATCCGGATCAGGGGCAGAGCACGCCCATCCAGAATGCCGGCGGTATACTCCTTGCCGATAATCCACTGTTCGGCAATGACCACCGGGTCATGAACCGCCGCCAACTCATAGGCCGCTTTCAGCTTGCCGGCCTCCTTGACCTTGCTGATGCCGACGGTGGAGCCTTCCCGTACCGGCTTGACCGCCAGCGGCAGCCCCAACTCGGCCACCACGGCATTAAAATCGGTCTCAGCCGTCAGCACCCGATACTCCGGTGTCGGCAACCCGGCCCCCCGCCACAGGCGTTTGGTTGCCAGCTTGTCCATGCACAGGGCCGAGGCCATGACACCGCAACCGGTATAGGGCAGCCCCAGCAGCTCCAGTGCGCCCTGCATCACACCGTCTTCACCACCGCGTCCATGCAGGATATTGAACACCCGATCAAAATTCCCCTGCTGCAACACGGTCAGGATATCCGGCCCCACATCCACCCCGTGTGCATCAACCCCGGCCTCTTTCAGGCCGCGCAGTACCGCAGCACCACTGTTCAGGGAAACTTCCCGCTCGGCATTACGCCCGCCATACAGCACGGCTACCCGTCCAAAACGTTCCATACCCTTGCTCATGCCCGCTCCCCCTGTTTTTTTATGGATAACTCATCCGCCAATACCGCTGCCAAAGCTCCGACGCTGCCTGCCCCCTGGGTCAGGACCACATCGCCATCCTGCAGGATATTGCGCAGAATCGCCGGCACATCCTCAATTTCAGACACAAAGATCGGGTCCACCTGACCGCGCATGCGGATTGCCCGTGCCAATGCGCGCCCGTCCGCACCCGGAATCGGCTGCTCGCTGGCCGCATACACATCGGTCAGCACCAGCACATCGACCTCGGACAATACCTGGGCAAAATCCTCAAACAGGTCACGCGTCCGGGTATAGCGATGCGGCTGGAACACCTCAACCAGACGGCGCTGCGGCCAGGCATTGCGTGCAGCACGCAGGGTAGCCAACATCTCGGTCGGGTGATGACCATAGTCATCCACCAGCAGGGCCTTGCCACGCCCGAAACTCACCTCACCCTGCAGCTGGAAACGCCGCCCGATCCCCTGAAATTCACGCAGGGCCTTGAGAATGGCCTGATCCGGCACATCCAGCTCCGAGGCCACCGCAATCGCCGCCAGCGCATTCAGGACATTATGTACGCCCGGCAGGTTCAGGTTGACATCCAGGCGTCGCCCATCCCGGAACTCGACCGTGAAATGGCTCTGCGAGCCGTCATAGCGCACATTGCTGGCACGGATATCCGCAGGCTGCTCAATACCGTAAGTAACGATCGGACGGTTGACCTCGTCGATGATGGAACGCACATGAGCATCATCCAGACACAACACCGCCAAACCATAAAACGGCAGATTATGCAGAAAGTCGACAAAGGTACTCTTGAGGCGGTTGAAATCACCCTCATAGGTGGAAAGATGATCATCATCGATATTGGTGACAACCGAAATCATCGGCTGCAGGTGCAGAAAGGAAGCATCACTCTCGTCTGCCTCGGCCACCAGATACTCACCGGAACCCAGCTTGGAATTACGTGCCGAACTCAGCAGTTTGCCGCCGATGACATAGGTCGGGTCCAGATCGCCCTCCACCAGCAGACTGGTGACCAGACTGGTAGTGGTGGTTTTGCCGTGCGTACCGGCAACCGCGATCCCGTGCCGGAAACGCATCAACTCTGCCAGCATCTCGGCGCGCTTGATAATCGGGATACGCTGCTCCCGCGCAGCCTGCAGTTCAGGATTGGCAGGATTGATGGCGGTGGAAACCACCACCACATCCGCACCGGCAACGTGCTCGGCCTGATGCCCCTTGAACACCGTCACACCCTGCTCCCGGAGGCGCTCGGTCATGGCATTGTCTGCCAGATCGGAGCCTGTTACCCGATAACCCAGATTGGCGACAACTTCGGCAATGCCCCCCATGCCGGCCCCGCCAATGCCGACAAAGTGCAATTGCTGGATGCGCTTCCTTGCCAGCTGGTCACTCCCGACTCTCATACTTTTCCCCTGTCAAATTCATAGCCCGCATACGCGGCACAAACCGAAGCCACCGTGGCCGTTGCATCCGGTCGCGCCATCTGCCGTGCCCGCTGTCCCATCGTCAGCAGACGCTCCCGATCGGCGCACAGCTCCCGCAGCACCGCTGCCAGTTTCCCGGCACTCAGCCCGGACTGCGGCAGCAACAGGGCTGCTCCCTGATTGACCAGATAGGCGGCATTGGCTGTCTGGTGGTCATCCACGGCATGTGGATAAGGCACGAACACCGCGGCCAGACCCGCTGCAGCCACTTCTGCCACCGTCAGTGCGCCGGCCCGGCAGATAATAAGGTCGGCCCATCCATAGGCCTCAGCCATGTCCGTTATGAAAGCCGTCACGTCAGCCGTCACGGCGGACGCTTTGTAAGCTTCTGATGCCGCATCCAGGTTGCGGCTGCCTGCCTGATGTCGCACCCGTGGGCGCTCATCGGGAGTCAGTAATGCCAGAGCAGCAGGCACCGTTTCATTCAGGGCCGCAGCCCCCAGACTGCCACCGATCACCAGCAGGCGTACCGGCCCCTGACGCCCGGCAAAACGCTGCTCCGGCGAAGGCAGGGCGGCAATATCACGGCGTACCGGGTTGCCCACAGCCTCAACCCTGGCAGCCTTGTCAAACGTCCCGTCGAATCCTTCCAGTATCCGGCGGCTCAGCACCGACAGCAGGCGGTTGGTCAGTCCGGCCACGGCATTCTGCTCGTGAATCACCAGCGGCCTGCCCATCAGGGCCCCGACCGCTCCACCGGGACCGGCAACAAATCCCCCCATGCCCAGAATGGCTGCCGGCTTGTGCCTGAGCATGATGGCTACCGACTGAAACAGCGCCATGACCAGACGCACCGGAGCCAGTATCAGGGTCTGCCAGCCTTTGCCGCGCAAACCCGTCACATTCAGCCATGCCATGGTAATCCCGGCCTCAGGAATCACACGGGCCTCCAGCCCGGCGTGCGTGCCCATCCACACCACGGGAATCCCCTGCTCCATCAGCACTCGGGCGACAGCCAGCCCCGGATAGACATGTCCACCGGTTCCGCCTGCCATGATCATAACCGGACGCCGCTCAGTCATGCGGTTCTCCCGCCACCCGTGGCAGCCTTGCGCGGAGCCGCTGTCTTGCGCCCGGCCATACCGACCGGCCTGCGCCGGCGTACCGCACCGCCAGCCCCCCCGAACAGGGTCAGCTGGGTATCACGATGCACACGCATCAGCAGGGCAACCGCCAGCATGGTGACCATCAGGCTGCTGCCGCCGTAACTCATCAGCGGCAGGGTCAGGCCCTTGGGGGGAAACAGGGCCAGATTCACACCAACATGCAATACAACCTGGAATCCCATCCAGAAACCAATACCATAAGCCACATAGGCACCGAAATGCTGACCTTGACGATCGGCCTGAAATCCAATCACGAACGAACGGTACACCATCCAGCCAAACAGGATCAGCACAACCACCATCCCGGCAAAACCGAACTCATCTGCCAGTACGGCAAAAATAAAATCATTGTGGGCTTCCGGCAGGTAAAACAGCTTCTGTACCCCGGCTCCCAGCCCGTTGCCAAACCAGCCACCATCACCGACGGACATGAGTGCATGGACCGTCTGATAGCCTTTACCCATTTCATAGCGCCAGGGGTCCCAGAAAGCCTCCAGACGTGCGCCCCGATAGCCCATCATGGCCAGCGGCAACATGACCGCAAGCGCCCCCAGCAGCAGGACGGCGAGCTGACGCAGTGGCACCCCCCCCAGAAACAGCATGCTCAGGCCGACCGCAATGACGATGACGGTCGAGCCGAAATCCGGCTCCAGAATCAGCAGGCCACCAATCACACCCAGTACCGCCAGCGGAATCAGCAACGGCACAAAGGACTTCGGCTCCATCAGGCGCTTGCCATGCCGCACCAGATAACCGGCCAGATACAGCACCATGATCAGCTTGGCCAGCTCGGAGACCTGAAGCGAGAAAAAGCCCAGATTCAGCCAGCGCCGACTGCCCTTGACCTCGACACCGATACCCGGAACCAGTACCAATACCAGCAACAGCAATACCAAGGGCAGCAACCTGGCTCCCAGACTCTGCCAGAAATTCAGCCGTATCTGATACAGCCCCAGGGCCAGCACCAGACTCAGGGCCAGAAACACCAGCTGGCGACTGATAAAGTAGAAAGCATCACCAAACTGCTTTTCCGCCACCCACAGCGATGCAGAGCAAAGCATGACGATCCCGATACCCAGCAGGGCCATGACAGCCAGCAGCAGGTCCCGGTCCACATAGCGTGACCAGTCAACCTGCTCCAGCGCGTCCAGACGCTCCCCAAGCGCGAGTTTCATTCCGGCAGCCTCCTTACCAGCTCAGAAAATACATCACCGCGATGCATGTAGTTATTAAACATGTCAAAGCTGGCACAGGCCGGTGACAGCAGTACATTGTCACCCGGCTGAGCCACCTCGGCAGCCATGCTCACAGCCATCGCCATACTGTCGGCATACAGCACCTCAGTCACCCCGCCGACGGCCTCGGCAATCAACTGGGCATCCTGCCCGATCAGGATCACGGAACGTGCCTTGTCTTCCACGACGGAACGCAGGGGAGAAAAATCAGCCCCCTTGCCCAATCCACCGGCGATCAGGACGGTTTTTCCCGGCAGTCCCTTGAGCGCTGCCAGGGTGGCACCGACATTGGTCCCCTTGGAGTCGTTGAAATAACTGACACCACGAAGTTCACGCACCCACTGGGTACGATGCGGCAAACCGGTGAATTCACGGATTGCCGCCAATGCCGGCTCCAACGGCAGGTCAACAGCAGCCACCAAGGCAAGGGCCGCCAGGGCGTTCAGGGCATTGTGCTCACCCGCAAGGCGCATTTCATCCAGCGCCATCAGGTTCCGGTCCCCTCTGGCCAGCCAGCGCCGTCCTTCATGATCACGCAGGCCATACTGCCCTGCCGCCGGAACACTCAGGCCAAAAGTCAGGGGGTCGCTGATACCTGCAGCCTGTGCCATCTGCATCACCACAGGGTCATCACGATTAAAAACCGGCCAGCCACACCCTTGATAAATACGCGCCTTGGCTGCAGCATAATCCTCCAGACCGTCATAGCGATCCAGATGGTCCTCCGTCACATTCAGCACAACAGCAGCACACGCTTTCAGGGAGGCCGTCGTTTCCAGCTGAAAACTGGACAGCTCCAGCGAGTACAGGTCGGGAGCCGGCTGTTTCAGTGCATCCAGCACAGCCAGACCGATATTGCCGACCGCATGAGCCACCAGCCCGGCCCTTCGGGCCATGAGCTCGACCAGCTGCGTGACACTGCTCTTGCCGTTGGAGCCGGTGATCGCGATGATGGGAGACTGTGCCTCGCGCACGAACAGCTCCACATCCCCTAACGCCTCGGCACCCTCTGTAATGGCCCTGCGAATTTCCGGCGTGGCCAGAGCAACACCGGGGCTTACGATCAGCTGCCTGATCCCGCTAAACTGACTGGCCTCAAACCCGCCCAGATGGCAGCTGACACCCGGAAATTCCTGTCGCAGCTCATCCAGTCCGGGAGGATTCTCCCGGCTGTCCATGACGGCAAAAGGAATACCCTTGCGCCCCAGATAGCGGGCAACCGAAAGGCCGGTCTGTCCAAGGCCGACGATCAGGGTTTCCGGTTTGTTCGGGGTTTTATTCATGCTCATCGAATCTTCAATGTTGCCAGGCCGATCATTACCAGCACCACCGTAATGATCCAGAAGCGAACGATCACCTTGGGCTCGGGCCAGCCTTTCTTTTCATAGTGGTGGTGCAGGGGTGCCATGCGGAAAATGCGTTTGCCGCCGGTGGCTTTGAAATAGCCGACCTGCATGATGACGGACAGGGTTTCCATGACAAAAACTCCCCCCATAATGGCCAGTACGACCTCCTGCCGCACGGCGACAGCGACAATGCCCAGTGCCGCGCCCAGGGCAAGCGCTCCGACATCACCCATGAAAACCTGGGCCGGATAACTGTTGAACCACAGAAAGCCAAGACCGGCTCCGAAAATGGCACCGCAGAAAACCACCAGCTCCCCGACATCCCGCACGCCCGGAATGCCCAGATACTGGGAAAAGGTGGCATGACCGCTGACATAGGCAAACACCCCCAGCCCACCGGCTACCAGAATGGTTGGCATAATGGCCAAGCCATCCAGCCCGTCTGTCAGGTTGACGGCATTACTGGCTCCCACGATCACCAGATAAACCCAGGGAATGAAAAACCAGCCCAGGTTGATATAAGCATTCTTCAGCACCGGCAGGTACAGGGTGGTTTCCGTTGCTGATGGCGCGGTGGCAAACAGGTAAACCGCTGCAACAAAACCCACCAGACTGAGTCCAGCGTATTTCTGGCGTGCCGTCAGGCCCAGATTGCGCCGCCGCCTGAGTTTCAGGTAATCATCCAGCCCGCCGACGATACCGAAACCAACCGTGACGCCCAGGGCCACCCAGGTATAGCGGTTGGTCAGGTCCGCCCACAGCAGTGTCGATACCACGATGGCCAACAGAATCAGCACCCCGCCCATGGTCGGCGTACCGGCTTTGGCCAGGTGGGACTGAGGGCCTTCCTCACGGATATACTGGCCGATTTTCAGGCGTGTCAGGGCACGAATCATGCCCGGCCCGAACCACAGAGCAATCAGCAGGGCAGTATTGATACCCAATACGGCACGCAGGGTCAGATACTGAAAAACGTTGAAACCACTGTAGAATTCGCTCAGAAACCTGAACAGGTGCATCAACATGCCGGCACCCCTTCTGTCAGCGCCCTGACCGCACGCTCCATACGTGCAGAACGCGAACCCTTGACCAGTACGCTGGTACCGGCACCAAACGATTGTGCAGCCAGCACCACCAGCAGCGCATCCATATCCGGGCAGGACACGGCCTGTGCACCGAAGGCCCTGCAGGCCGCCTGACTCAGCACGCCCACACCAAAAAATGCCTCAATCCCCAATGCCCTGGCTCCCTGGCCGATTTCCTCATGCAGCGCCACACCGTCGTCACCCAGTTCCCCCATATCCCCAAGCACAAAAACCCGCCGTCCCTGCAACCCGGCCAGTGCATGCAGGGCTGCCATGGTGGAAGAAGGGTTGGCATTATAGGTATCATCGATAATCATGGCCCCGTCCCGGCCTGCCAGCGGACAAAGACGCCCCTTGACCGGCTGCAGCGCCTCCAGCCCCTGGGGTACCTGCGCCAGATCCAGTCCCAGCGCCATGACAGCGGCAGCCGCAGCCACGGCATTCAGGGCATTGTGCCGTCCCAGCAGCGGCAGGCGTACCACAACCTCCCGCGCATCAGAACGGATTTTCAGGGTGTTCTCCGGTGTCATGCTGCCCTGAACATCCGCCGGTTCACGCATGCCGAAACTGATGATTCGGCGACCGGCATTCAGCCCGCGCCAGTAGTCGGCATAAGCATCATCCGCATTGATGACAGCCACACCCTCCGGTTTGAGGCCATTGAATATCTCCCCTTTGGCGCGTGCCACCCCGGCAATATCACCAAAACCCTCCAGATGGGCAGCACCGGCGTTGTTCAGGATGGCCACATCCGGACAGGCCAGGCGGGTCAGGCAGTCAATCTCACCGAAATGGTTGGCTCCCATTTCGATCACGGCAAATGCATGCTCGGGACGCAGCTCAAACAGTGTTAACGGCACCCCAAGGTCATTGTTCAGGTTGCCACGGGTCGCGTGGGTGAGCCCCTGGCGTGACAGAATGGCGGCAATCATCTCCTTGAGCGTGGTTTTGCCGCTGCTGCCGGTCAGAGCCACGACCGGCCCGGCATAACGCTGCCGCCAGGCCAGCGCCAGCCGTCCCATGGCCAGGCGGACATCATCCACCACAACTTGTGGCAGGGGCAGAGGCAGCTCACGCTCAACCATGGCGGCACTCACGGTCCCCGTGACATCCGCGACAAAGTCATGCCCGTCAAAGCGCTCACCCCGCAGAGCCAGAAACAGATCACCCTCCGCTACCTGACGTGAATCACGCACCGCCCGCTCAATAGCCAACCGATCGGCAGCAGCGGGACTGATACCATGCAGGCGGCCCTCTGCCATCCGGGCCAGCTCACCGAGACTCAGCCAGCTCATGCAACCCACTCCTGCAAAGCCAGCCAGGCCTGCTCACGATCATCAAAAGGAATACTGCGCCCATGCAGCAACTGCAGGGTCTCATGCCCCTTGCCAGCAATCAGCACCGTGTCATCAGTGCGGGCCTCCCGGATGGCCTGCCGAATGGCACGGGCACGGTCATGCTCAAACTGAATCCGTTCCGGCTGCACAAAGCCTGCACGGATGGCTGCAAAAATCTGCTCAGGTGACTCGGTACGCGGATTGTCATCGGTCACAATCACCCGATCCGCTCCTTGCTCGGCAGCCTGGGCCATCAGGGGGCGTTTGCCGCCATCCCGATCGCCGCCACAGCCGAATACGCAGATCAGGCGACCGCGTGTATGCACCCGGGTTGCCTCCAGCACGGAGCGCAGCGCACCCGGTGTATGGGCATAGTCGACCACAACCAGCGGCTCTTCTGCCCGCCCGCCCTGCACCCGCTGCATGCGCCCCGGCACGGTCTCCACCCGCTCCAGTGCCGCCAATGCCTGCTCCAGCCCGACCCCGGACAGCAGCAGAACCGAGAGCGCAGCCAGCAGATTATGCAGGTTAAAACGCCCCAATACCGGCGCATACAGCTGCCCTTCACCCCACGGTGTTATCACCGAAGCATGGATACCATCCGGATCAAAACGGGCACGGTGAGCAGATACCACCCCGGCCTCACCAGGCGCGCCTGCCACGCCATAGGGCAATACCCGTACAGCACTGCCCTGCAGCTGCTGCATCAGCCTGCGGCCAAAGGCATCATCCTGATTCAGTACCACATGCTTCAGCCCCGGCCAGAAAAACAACCGCTGCTTGGCTTCTGCATAGGCAGCCTCCGAGCCGTGGTAATCCAGGTGGTCACGGGTCAGGTTGGTCAGCACGACGGTATCAAAGCGCACCCCCTCAACCCGTCCCTGAGCCAGGGCATGCGAAGAAACCTCCATGGATACGGACTGGCAGCCCTGCTCCCTGAGCATCGCCAGCAGGGCCTGTACCTGAATGGCATCCGGCGTGGTATGCGTGGAAGCGTTGAGTGCACCGGGAACACCACTGCCCAGCGTACCGATGACAGCGGCTGACTGGCCACAGACTGTCAATGCCTCCGCAATAAAGTGGGTGACAGAGGTCTTGCCATCCGTTCCGGTCACCCCCACCATCAGCAGGTCTTCCGATGCATGACCATAAAAACGGGCAGCCAACAAACCCAACTTGTGCCCCAACCCCGGTACCGGCAGCAGCGGAACATCAAGCCCTGGCAGACTCCCGGCCCCCTCCGGTTCATACAATACCGCCACCGCACCGGAGGTCACTGCCGCATCCGCAAAATGCAGACCATGCTGACGGGTTCCCTGCAGGGCGACAAACACCGTGCCGGGCTCTACCCTGCGATGATCCAGCGCATAGCCGGAAACGGGAATATCCGGCACTTGTCCGGATACTAATCCCGCCAGATGGACCGCCAGCGACATCAGGTAGCTCCCCCGTCTGCCGGGCGGCTGTTTTCAACCTGTTTCAGTTCCGGCAGGTTATCCGGCGGAATATCCAGCAAGCGCAGGGACTCCGACATCACCTTGGCAAATACCGGTGCGGCAGCCCGACCGCCGCTGTCCTCAATCTTGGGCTCATCGATCTGCACCGCAACCACCAGACGCGGGCGGGATGCCGGTGCGATACCGATGAAGTTGGTCATATAACGGTCACGGCTGTACTTGCCGTTGATGTATTTGAAGGCTGTGCCGGTTTTACCGGCAATCCGGTAGCCGTCAATCATGGCACGGGAGCCGGTTCCGGTAGACTGCACCACCGCCTCCATCATATTAAGGACCGCCCCGGCTGTTTCCGCGGACATGACCTGCTGGCCCTTGGGCTGCTCCTGCAGGTGGTAAATGGTAGCTGGCATCAGCACACCATTGGCAGCAAACGGGGTATAGGCATGCGCCAGCTGCAGCAGGCTGGCGGAAAGCCCGTAGCCATAACCATGAGAGGCACGATCAACTTTACCCCATCCGGTATAGTTACTGAGCTGACCCGTCGCCTCAGCAGCAAAGCCGGCATTGGGCGAGTGGCCCAACCCCACCCGGCTCAGGAACATCCAGTGGTCACGCGGGTCCATCATCAGGGCAATCCGGCTGGCGCCCACGTTACTGGATTTGGCCAGCAGACGCGACAGGCTGATGGAGCCGTAATTACCCGGATCACGGACCACATATTTGCCGAAGTTCAGATGGCCCGGCGAAGTATCAATTTCCACATCCGGCCCGATAACCCGCGCTTCCAGGGCAGCCGCCACCGTAAAGGGTTTCAGGGTTGAGCCCGGCTCAAACTCATCAGTCACCGCCCGGTTGCGAATCCGGTATGACTCCAGCTCCTTGCGGTTATTGGGGTTGAACGACGGAATATTGGCCATGGCCAGAATCTCGCCATTATGGGCATCCATGACCACCAGTGAACCGGCCTTGGCCTTCAGCTTGTAGACCTGGGTTTTCAGGGCCTTGTAGCCCAGATACTGAATGCGCTTGTCAACACTGAGCTGCAGGTCCTTGCCCGGCACCATGTCCTCAATGCTCTCAATGTCCTCGACAATGCGCCGACGTCCGTCACGCACCACCCGCTTGCGGCCATTGCGCCCCGCCAGCAGGTCATCCCTGGCCTTTTCAATCCCCTCAATCCCCTGGCCATCAATATTGGTCATGCCGATGATATGACCTGCCGTCTCGGCCAGTGGATAAAAACGCCGGTATTCGCGTGTTGACGACACACCCGGCAGTTCCAGTGCCAGAATTTCCTCGGCCAGCTCCGGAGGCAGCTGTCGCCCCAGATACATGAATTTCTTGTCCTTCGACTCCTCCAGCCTGTCGATCAGCGTGCCGGGGTCCATTTCCAGCACTTCTTCGATTTTTGCCAGCCCATCCTCCAGCTGCAGGTAACGGTGTCCGGCCAGGGTTTCCACTTCGGAAGCCGCACTCTGCCCCTCCACCTTGCTGGCCAGGTCATACTGGTCACGCAGCTGGCTTCGCTCCGCCAGCAGGCGCGACGGGTTGCACCAGAGCGACTCCACCGGTGAACTGACCGCCATCGGCTCCCCGTTGCGGTCTGTGATCATGCCCCGATAGGCCGGAACCGTTACAATGCTGGTCTGGCGGGCATCGGCACGTTCCTGCAGCATGGACTGCTGAAACACTTCCAGCCAGACGGCCCTGAGCATGAGGATGCCGATGATGAACAACAGCCCCAACATCAGGAACAGGCGGCGGCCCTGGAAAACCGGTGATGGAGTTTTACGGCGTTTCATTCGCGAATTATCCTGATACTGTCTGCAGAAGGCTTCTGCATCCCTAATTCCTTTTTGGCTCGTGACTCGACACGTACCTGATTAAGACGTGTACTCTGTTCCAGCGTCAGACGACTCCAGTCAGCATTCAGCTGATCACGGTCGCGCTCCAGTTGCTGCAGATCAAGAAATAGCTGGCGTGCCTGATGGCGATTGATGGTGACCGCCAGCGCCAAGCTGACCACCAGCACATATGACAAACCCAAACCCAGAAGCTCCCAGCGACGCATGATGACGGTCCCGGCTCAACACTTTTCTGCAACGCGCATGATGGCACTGCGCGCCCGTGGATTCAGGCCGGTCTCTGTCGCGCCGGGGCGAACGGCCCTGCCGACCAGGCGCAAAGCCGGATGCACAGCCAGCTGGTCTGTTGTCAGCGGCAACCCCTTGGGCAAACGTGGCGGAGAAGACTGCTGACGCAGGTACTGCTTGACTATCCTGTCTTCCAGGGAATGAAAACTTATCACGACCAATCGACCTCCTGAGGTGAGGGATCCAACAGCATATTCAAGACAGGCCTCCACATCATCCAGCTCCCGGTTTACATGGATGCGAATCGCCTGAAAACTTCTTGTTGCGGGGTGCTTGCCCGGCTCCCGGCCCGGCACAGCCTGTGCCACCACCTGGGCAAGCTGTGCCGTCCGTTCAATCGGCTTTTCCTGCCTGAAAGCTGCAATAGCCCTTGCAATCTTTCGGGAAAACCGCTCTTCGCCATAACGCCAGAGCACATCGGCAATTTCTGCCTCACTGGCTGTTGCCAGCCATGCTGCAGCGCTTTCGCCCTCATCGGGGTTCATGCGCATATCCAGCTCACCATCACGCATAAAACTGAAGCCACGCTGCGGATCATCCAGTTGCGGTGAAGACACGCCAAGATCCAGCAGCAAACCATCCACCTTTACAGGCCACCTGCATTCCGCCAGCGCCTGATCCAAACAGGCAAAAGACCCCTGCCATATCCGGAAGCGCCCATCAGAGCCGAAACGCTGCCGTGCGCTCCGAACCGCCTCCGGATCCTTGTCAATGGCCAGCAGACGTCCCTGTTCACCCAACAACGCCAGAATCCGGGCCGAATGCCCGCCCCGACCATAGGTACCGTCAACATAGATACCATCGGGACGGATGTTCAAGGCTGTCACTGCCTCTTCCAGCAGCACGGACTGGTGTTCTGCAGCCGGCTGCATCACATGGAAACCTGGCTGAGAATATCGTTGGCTTCCTCATCATCCCGGGCTTCCTGCAACCAGGAGTCGCGTGCAGCCTGCCAAGCATCGGCATCCCAGAGTTCAAACTTGGTTGCCTGCCCTACCAGTACCGCCTTCTTGTCCAGACCGGCATACTCCCGCAGCGGCCCCGGCAGCAGCAGACGACCCTGGGCATCCAGTTCCAGTTCCGCTGCATGCCCCAGAATCAGGCGCTGCATGTTTCTGACCCGCCGGTTCAGGTTGGGCAGCTCCATCAGGGTGCGTTCAACCCGCTCCCACTGGTCCATCGGGTAAACCAGCAGGCAGCGATCGGCATGATCCACAGTGATTACAATCTGGCCAGCAGCACATTCCGCGATGGCATCACGATACTTGGCGGGCATAGACAACCTGCCTTTGGTATCTATGGTGATATTTGAGATGCCACGAAACATTTCTAATCCAAGTCACCTATTCCACTCTCATCACGGCCGGACCAGAATAAACCACTTCTTCCCACTTTTTTCCACTAATAGACAGATAATAGAAACCACTCCCCACCCTGTCAATGGAATCTTGAAAAAAACCCTTGAACAGCAAAAAGTTGCCGACAAGTGAGCAGGTAAAATCCATGTAGATTAATCAATCACTTTCAAAGACAGGCAGGTAGCGGGGAGACTTGAAAAAGTACTTTAAAAAGAAAAATCTGGCCCAAAGTCCGGAAAAAAAGACAGCCAATCTATAAGCCGGGTTCTGTCGAAGGCAACCATACATCTAGGGTATGCGTCACCGCACACCTCAAGCAACCTACCCGGATGCAGTGCGGGCCACACCATCGCATCCCTATTTGGTCTTGCTCCAGACGGGGTTTACCCTGCCACTTCTGTTGCCAGAAGCGCGGTGCGCTCTTACCGCACCTTTTCACCCTTACCCCTTGCGGGGCGGTCTCTTTTCTGTGGCACTTTCCGTCGATTTGCATCGCCCAGGCGTTACCTGGCGTCCTGCCCTGTGGAGCCCGGACTTTCCTCCCCCCGCAACAGACAAGTCTGTTACCGGCAGCGGTTGCCCGATTGGCTGGAGGCGACTCTAGCAAACAAGCAGCGAACGAGGCAAGGAAGAATTCCGCCGCCTAGATACCTTTGTCCAGCAGCAGATACAAGGCAGAAACAAACCGGATATGGCCATCAAAATTCTTGTCATGCACCAGAATGTCCGGTCTTGTCAGTATCGCAGGCAGCTGACGGTCCCAGTATATCTTGAGGGCAGACTCGGAAATGTCACCGAAACTGGTGGGAATGTTGAGGGACTCGGTATCACGGATGCCCGCCTTGCCAAGTGCCACTTTCAACTGCCGCAGGCGCAGGGTATCCGCCATACGACCGAACAAGGCCAGCTCATCGCTGCTCCGGGGCTGCAGCAGGCTGAAATATTTCCACTGCTCCGACGCATAAAGTGCATCCGGCAACCGAAAGCCCGGCGCAAATACCAGCAGCCAGTCACCCTCACCAAAACGGGCCTGAATACTCTCGGCATGATACAAACTGGCATTCAGCAGACCGGCAGACAACCCTTGGTAAGGGTGTATGAAAATACTGAGATTCAGCTGCATCTCCGCTCCGTCTTCAGCCATCAGGGAGCGGCAGAGTGCAATCAGGCTGCTGGCAAGCTCAGCCGCTTCGAGCATGGGCTTTTCCGTCACCACATAATGAAACACCACGAACAGTTTCCGGCTGGAGTCCTTGCCGACCTTCACGTTCAGCAGCTTCTGGCCATTGCCACGCTCCACGATGTCCACGACACCCGTCCCGGACAGAGCCAGATAAAGGTAGTCCAGAATGGCCTTCAGACGCACCTGATCATCCGGATCATTGTCATGAATCGACATCAGGTGCTTCAGATCCGCTTCCAGCGTCTCAGGCTGAAGCGGCAACAGCAGCGCGTCTGCAGAACGCGGAAAAACCGGCTGGGTCAACAGGAACCACAACACCAGTGCAGCCAGCAGCAACGCCAGCAGCAGATCGGAAATCCGGCTTAATGCCCATCTAACCATCAATTGGCTTCCTGTCTTTGTAACAAACCGTACCGCAACATCCTGTGCCATCCCTGCCGAGCAAACCAGCCAGATAATAGTGGCAAGACACCACAAAAACAAATGCTTCGACTGGCACGAATGCTACAATGGCATCATGAATCAAAGTCTTTCCGTTACCATGGTGCTTGAAGGCGGCCTGCCCCATCTTTACCTGACGGTGCAGGACACCTATAAAAGTCCGGCCCAGATATTCAGTGTTCCGCTGGAGTTCACTGACCTGGATGCGCTGGTTCAAAGCGTCCGGACCCACGGTGATTATTGGCTGATCAATACCGCACGGGAGACCCCGCATTTTCAGGTCGAGTCCCCCATCAACATCCGCCATGACGATACCCTGATTTACTGGGATATCATCTTTGAACATTACGAGCCATTCCTTAATGTCGACTTGAGCAGTGACAGTGAGGATTATGATGAAAATGTCATCACCTTCACATTTGATGCCTTCCAGTATGTCAGTGCACTGTACCAGGCCTTCCAGCTTGCACAGCAACTGCACCCGACCCTGTTCCGGCTCAACAGCACGCCGGACACCCTGGAGCATCCGATAGCCGCACTGGGTGCCTACATCCCGGTACTGAAAATACTGTGGCAGAAACACGGTAATCACAGCAATATGGTGCACAACGGCGAAGCGGTCCATGAATCCGACCAGATGGCCCGGCAGGCTGAAGTGGAATGGTTGCAGGAAATCCTGGATGCCCTGGATTCATCACACAGCGATACGGTCAGGGAAAATTTTGATGCCTGGCTGGAGACCCTGCCGGACGACATTCAGCAACAGCTGGAGCAGGACAGTACCCCGCTGGAAAATGCCCTGCGCTCACGCTGGCAAATGCTGGTTGATTCCCTGACCGAGGAAGAAGCCGAGTCACTGGAAAACAACCTGTCGGAGCAGCAGTTTCCCCTGAGCCTGAAGCTGCGCCTGATGAAAGAGTTTCTGGAAGGCAACCCCTCGGTACTGCTCGGACATGCTCACGATACCAACCCGACAGAAAAGAAAGTGGTCGACCTGCAGAGCTGGAAAAAAGGTCATCCGGAAAACTGACGCCGGAATTCTGAAGTACCGAAAGTGATCAGATACCGATGCCATAGAAAGACAGCCCTGTCGCACCATGCCGCCTGCCCGGCCTAACGGGTCAGGCCATAATAAAACGCGGGCCAGTGCTGCCTGCGGAAATTCTCCACCAGATCAGCAGGAAAAAACAGGCGTTCCTGCAGACTGTCCAGTGCCACCCATTCATGCCCGACCTGAGACGGATCGGGTACCAGCGGCTGTGGCTGTGGCCGGGACAACAGGCGGGCTGCCACAAAAAACTCAAGCTGATGAAATCCCGCCGGCAACCAGGGAGAGGGGTAACGATCAGCAATGACCTCACGCACAAACAGAATGGTGCCGAATACCGCCTCCGCATCCAGTTCCTCACGCAGTTCACGAGCAAACGCTTCGTGCAGGGTTTCACCTTCCTGCACACCGCCCCCCGGCGTGACATACCAGTAACCGCGCTCATCCCGATAACGTGACAGGAGAATGTGCTCATCCTCGATAATGACAGCACGCACACTGACTCTGGGCACGGTATTACTCCCTAACGCCGTAACAGGACATAAACCGCTCCCGTACCGCCATCCACCGGACGGGCCGAATGAAAAGCCTGTACCCGGTCGTGCTGGCGCAGCCAGTTATTGACCTTTATTTTCAACACCGGCCCCTTGTGACTGGAGCGGTTACCCTTGCCATGAATAATGCGCACACACTCTCCCTTCAGCGGATAAATCGTCACCAGAAACTCGGCCAGATAGCCGCGTGCCTCCCGTGCACTCAAACCATGCAGGTCCAGCTCTGCAGCGACCCGGTACTCGCCACGGCGTAATTTGTTAAAAACCCTGTGTTGTATGCCGGCACGCTTATAGCTCAGAATATCGCCCGGCTGGAGCTCAACCGGATCATATTCATCGGAAAACATGTCCTCCAGCACCTGCTGCTCATCCTCCAGCGTTTTTACCGGAATCGGCAGCGGCTTTGGGTTATCATGCACGACCAGATCCTTCCGGGTCAGGGGCACAACGTCCTGAACAGATTCCAGAAACAGGGAAACTTCATCGGGATCAGGCCCGGATTGCCGGAGGTCGGGCATTTTTTTCATGGTTCATCCTCCTTGCATAACCAGAAACAACACGGGACCACCTGAATGAACATACTGCTCAGCAACGATGATGGTTATCATGCACCAGGGTTGCAGGCATTGCGCAGCCAACTCAGCCAGAATCATGCGGTTATCACGGTCGCCCCGGACCGGGACCGCAGTGGTGCCAGTAACTCACTGACCCTGGATACACCGTTGCGCCTGCGTGATCATGGTGAACAACTTTACAGTGTCAACGGCACACCCACTGACTGTGTTCACTTGGGACTCACCGGATTGTACCGCGATACACCGGACATTGTTATTTCCGGCATCAATAATGGCCCCAATCTGGGAGATGATGTCCTTTATTCCGGTACGGTGGCCGCTGCCATGGAGGGCCGGTTTCTGGGCTACCCGGCTCTGGCCGTTTCCCTGAATACCAAGGACAGCCGCTACATTCCCACTGCAGTCCAGGCTGTCACCTACCTGCTGGAGCGCCTGCCCCTGTATGCCGGACGCAGCCAGATGATCCTCAACATCAATGTCCCGGCCCGGCACTGGGACGCGGTACAGGGCTTCCGTGTCACCCGGCTGGGTCAGCGTCACAAAGGCGAGCCGGTGATCCGCTCCCGAGACCCCCGGGGCAACGAAATTTTCTGGGTCGGGCCGGTCGGCAGTGCTGCCGATGCCGGTGAAGGTACCGACTTCCACGCTGTCGAAAACGGCTTTGTCTCCATCACCCCGATTCACAGCGACCTGACCCGGCATCAGGCCCTGGACATGACGGCCGACTGGCTCAGGACCAGCGCATGATCAGCAGTCAGGCCATTCAGGGCATCGGCATGACATCACAGCGCACCCGTGACCGGTTGGTTGACCGGCTGCGGACACGCGGCATCCATAATGAAGCCGTCCTCAAGGTGATCAGCAAGGTGCCCCGCCACCTGTTTGTGGATGAGGCGCTGGCTCATCGTTCCTATGAAAACACGGCACTCCCCATCGGGCACGGCCAGACCATTTCCCAGCCCTATATCGTGGCACGCATGACCGAACTGCTGCTGGCGGGCGAGCGCCCGCTGGACAAGGTGCTGGAAGTCGGCACCGGCTCCGGTTATCAGGCAGCAGTACTGGCCGCATTCAGCACCCGGCTCCATACGGTGGAACGCATTGAACCGCTCTACCGACAGGCCCGCAGGCTGCTCGCCGACCTGGGCTACCGCAATATTCAGGCCGCACTCAGTGACGGAAGCTGGGGACTGCCGGCCCAGGCGCCCTTTGACGGCATCCTGGTAACGGCAGCTCCACAAAGCATACCCGACGCACTGCTGGAGCAACTGGCAGAAGGGGCACGCCTGGTCATCCCGGTCGGCACCGAATCCCAGGAGCTTCAGGTCATCACCGCCCTGGAAGGCGGTCGTTTCCGGCATGAAACCATTGAGCCGGTACAGTTTGTACCGCTTTTGTCCGACTCCCGTCATCAATAATAATCGACAGGCCAATATGAAACTTTTTTCATCCCTTTATGACAAAGTGATTGGATGGGCCAAACACCCGCACGCCGAACGTTATCTGGGCAGTTTGAGTTTTGCGGAGTCCTCCTTCTTTCCGATACCCCCGGACATCATGCTGATCCCCATGGTTATGGCGAGACCGGAACGCTGGTTGTGGCTGGCAACGCTGACCACGGCAACATCCGTCATTGGTGGAATTGCCGGTTATCTGATCGGCGCATTCGCCTTTGACATACTGCATCCGCTGCTTCTGGAATGGGGTTATGGGGACAAATTTGAACAGGTTAAAGACTGGTTCGATCAATGGGGAATATGGGCGGTACTGGTCGCGGGATTTTCCCCCATTCCCTACAAAATCTTCACCATCACCGCCGGCTTGTTGTCAATGGCCTTGATTCCATTCATATTTGCATCCATTATCGGGCGGGGAGCACGTTTTTTTATCGTTTCGGCTTTGCTGGCTTGGTTGGGCCCCAGAATGGAACCCCTGATAATCCGCTATATCGAATGGCTGGGCTGGATTATTGTTGCTGCTCTTCTATTGATTGTTTTAATGACACAGGTGTAATCATGGACAGAAAAATCACGTTACTGGCAACAAGCTCGGTTGTTGCCCTAATGACAACAGCATGTGCCCCCAACGGGCAATATGGAACCCCTCAGGGCTCCACACCCACACCTTCAGTGCCTTCAGCAGCAGCCAATACCGGCGGCAGTTATGACAGCACGGGCATCGTGACCCACTCGCACGGTGGCAAGGTACACAGTCACAAACTGCCGGCCAGCGGCCTAAACCACTCCCATACCGTTGGCTCGGGGGCAGTCGCACCCGCACCGACCTATACCCCTCCGGTACCGACACCTGTCTACCGGCCACCGGCTCCGGCACCCGTCTACCGCCCGCCCGCAACTCCTGTCCCCCAACCCACACCGGCTCCGGCCTATCAGGCACAACCCCAGCAAAACGGTGCAGTCGCCCACTCACACGGTGGCAGGGTACACAGCCACAGACTGCCGGCCAGTGGCCTGAATCATACTCACAACATCAGCGGCAGCAATCCGGCCCAGCCGCCGGCACCGGCTCCGATTCCCCAGTACAATGTGCCGCAATATGGTGCCCAGCCGCAATACACCCAACCACCGGTTACCACACAGCCCACAGCTCAGGGCGTTACCCACTCCCATTGCGGCAGAGTCCATACCCATCCCCTGCCGCCACAGGGCCTGAACCACACACATACCAACATCAACTGTACCGCAGGCGGACAAGCCATGAATACGGCACAACCCCAGCAACGTCCACAGGTCCAGCCCCAGGTTCCCTACGATTACTCCAGCCCGACCAGTGGCAGCAGCAACAGTAGCGGCAGTGCCACCTATTATGACAATGCCAATACGGCAGGCAGCACCAATACCACGACTTCCAGCAATAACTATTACAACGATTACAATGCTGCACCACCGGCCCAGGGCTCTTATTATGATAATGCCCGCCCCAAGCAGCCGGCCAGCTATGGCGACACCAGTAACAGCTATTATGACTACAGTGCCCCAAAAGCCGACACGGGAACAGCGGCAAGCACAACCAGTGACTCCTTCGCCCCCAGTAATTTCTCCGGCGGCGATACCTATACGGTCCAGCGGGGTGATACCGTGTTCCAGGTCATGCGCAATACCGGTGTGTACTGGAAAGACATTATCCGCCTGAACAACCTTCAGGCTCCCAACTACCAGATCAACCCCGGCCAGCAGCTGAGACTGCGCTGATCCCCGGCATCCATAAAAAAGGCTGCCTGAGAAGCAGCCTTTTTTTATGTCTTATACAACCGATGAATCCTACCGGAAACTGGCTACCCTTGCATTGGGCTGCCTTGCATCCACGAACTGGCTGATGCGCTCCATCGACATGATGCCCATATGGGTGTCGACAATCTGTCCCTGTGGGGAAACGATAAACGTGGTAGGTACACCATAGATCAGGCCCAGTGCAAACATGGTACTGTCCTGGGTCGGAACCACCGTATAATTGAGTCCCCGCTGACGTGAAAACTGTTTCAGCTCATTAACCGGTGTTTCGCCGGCATCCATACCCAGTACTTCCACCTTGCCACGGTAACGCTGGGCAACAGCCTTGAGAACAGGCAGCTCGGAGATGCAGGGACCACAGTAGGTTGACCAGTAATTTACAATAACCCACTTGCCACGGTAGTCAGAAAACCGGTGGTACTGCCCATTGATGTCCGTAAAGGAGAAGTTACCGGGCTGGACTGCCAGAGCCGGTACTGCGAAAATGGAAAAGAAAACGATTGCCAAAAACTTGTACAGCTTCATTTCTGTTACTCTCAATGTCATCACTACGGTGTTTATCACAGCCGGGATGGATCAAACTCGATTTTGTTGTCATTATTATTAACAGCTTAATTTGCTTAAAAACAAATCAATCCAGAGTGACAAAAAGAAATCCAAAGCGCCTGTTGCCGTCAGCAAACACCCCGATAAATGTTATAGTCTCATTCGGCGCAAGGTTATGCGCTGAACCCCTTGAACGCAAGTTGTATTTGTACAACATGGTGCTTATTCCGAAAGGGAAGTGGAAACATCTTCCACTTCTCCGTCCAATACCGAATCAATCTTCCCGTTTCTGCAGCAGATTGCGGAACGCAAACACACCCAGCAACAAACTGAGCAACATTTGTGCCCACTGGGTCAGGGTAGGAATGGCAACATTTCCGCTTCCGCCACTACCACCACCATCGGTCCCGCCGTCATTGCTGGCATCCAGATAGTCGGGCGTGCCATCCTTGTCCGAATCCAGCGCATCTGCCGGTGAGCCATCCTTATTGGGGTCAGCGTTTTCCTGTCGGGTCGGCACACCATCATTGTCATCATCCGGGTCCAGATAGTCCGGGAGGCCGTCCTTGTCGGTGTCATCGTCCAGTGCAGAGCCACCATTATAATTCTCATTAATGGTCAGCAATCCATCGCCGTCATCATCACTGTCCAGTGCATCAATCTTGCCATCCTTATCCGTATCCACCGGATTGGCTGCATCCTTGATTTCCGTACCGTCCGGAATACCATCGCCGTCGCTGTCAGGATCATGCGGATCCGTTCCGAGCGCTTTTTCCTCAGCATCAGTCAAGCCGTCATCATCACTGTCCTTGCTGGTGTCATAACATTCTGCAGGGCAGCCATAGTTAGCCTGATAGTTATTATCCGAAGCCTCTCCCCAACCCAGGTTGGTAAACTGGTTACCGGGATTGCTGCCGGAAGAATTCGGCAATACATTGAAGGGATCCGTATCATTGTTCATCAGTACCATGGGTCCCAGACAGGCCGCCGCATTCCGGAAGCTGAACACTTCAACTTCCTTGCCGGCCTGCCACTGGAATGCCTGGTAGTCGGATGCCGACATGTTGAAAGAGATATAGCTGGATGCCGAATCCTCACCAGGTCCATCGCTCTGTCCGGACTTATCCCAGCTGATACCGGTGATTGCCGACTGGATGCCGGATACCTCAAAATCATCCGTTCCATCACTGCTGACCGGCACCTTCACGGTGACCTGAGCGGTCTGGCTCAGGTCCGGAGATGGCGTGCTGCCTGGATACATATAAACATGGTAACGCTGATCAGCCGCACTCCAGTTCACACGGTAGTAAACCTTGTCAGCCAGCGCAACGCCAGGTGGAGTGGAACAGGCATCATCCTGCTTCGACTCCACGGTGACGGTCACCGTTACCGTGGTTTCACCACCCTTGCCGTCAGTCACCACATAGGTAAACGAGTCCGTTCCGGTAAAGCCGGCATTCGGCTCATAACGAATCTGTCCACCTGACTGGTAGGCTGTTCCGTTTGCACCATCAGTCAGGGTCTTGATGCTCAGGGTATCCCCTTCTGCATCGGAATCATTGGCCAGCACATCAATCAGGACCGAGCCATCTTCGGTTACGGTCGCGGTATCACTGCCCCCTGTCGGCTTGGTATTGCTGCCGCTTCCGCTTCCACCACCGGAGCTGCTGACACTGACACTGACGATACCCGTACCGGTGCCACCCTTGCCATCCGATGCGGTGTACTGGAAAGTATCCGCACCGGTAAAACCACTGGAAGGGGTATAAACCAGGTTGTTGCCCTGCAGGCTGACGGTACCGAAATCACCGTCGGTATAATCACTGATTGAGAGGGTGTCACCCTCGGCATCCGTGTCATTGGCCAGTACAGCCACACTGATGGCGGAGCCACTTGTGGTACTGGCACTGTCATTCACAACCACAGGTGCGGTATTGCTGCCGCTCCCGCCGTCACTGCTGACGGTAAAAGTCACCTGTGCCGTATCGGTGCCCCCTTTGCCATCGGTCACGGTATAGGTAAAAGTATCAGTCCCGATAAAACTGGGGCTGGAGGTATATACCAGATTTTTACCGACCTGATCCACCGAGCCATTCGGCGGCTGGGTAAAGGATTCAATATCCAGGGTATCACCATCGGCATCCGTGTCATTGGTCAGCACATTGATGGTCACGTCAGCCCCCTGGACTGCACTGGCCGCATCGGCTGTCGCCACCGGACTGGTATTACCGTCTACGGTGCGCGGGCACTCGGCAGTACCGCCATAGTTCCCCAAATAGGCATTGTCGGCTGACCAGCCAATATTGCCCAGCTCATTGCCGGGGTTGGTTCCTGCAGAGTTGGGTAATACATTGAACGCGTCGGTACCATTATTCATGATCTCAACGGTTCCCATACAGGGGCCACTGTTGGCAAAACTGAAAACCTCCTGCTCCACATCAGCCTGCCAGGCAAATACCTGGGAGTTGCTGATGGTCGGGGTAAAGGAGATGTAGTCTACACTCCCGTCCTCATCCGGTGCATCCACCCTCGAACTGGCCTGCCAGGTCGCACCAGGTGCATGCGAACTCTGCAGCCCCGTAACAACGAAGCGATCCGTACCAAGTGCATGTGGAACACGGAGTGTCACCTGGGATGACAGGGTAAGATCGGGAGCAGGAGTGGAATTAGGCCGGAAATAAACCCGATAACGGGATGCAGCATCATCCCAAACAATTTTGTATTCAACCCCATCCGTTGCAGCAGCATGGGCAAACCCGCAAGCCTGTGCCAACGCGAAAAAAACAAACCCTTTGGATACGGCATGAGCAAGCGATTTTTTCATTGTTATTTACCAGTATGATTTTTTAATTATTGGTTTCAACTTTTGCATAACCCCCGGCTGGTTGCGGGTGGGGTACACAAGACCCCACCCACGTTCCAGAGTTATGGCAATTGCTGCTGAACGATGTAGTTGGCAGCATTTTGAAGGTTGCCCGGATGAACCAGTACGTTGGCCAGGATAACGTTCAGGTCATTGTTCGGACCGGCAGCAATGGTATTACCGTCCATATTCACATCAGAGGCTTTATACCCTGCGGAAATATAGTTGGTTGTCATACTTTCATTACCGGCATCCAGGAACACTGAACGCAATACCTCAGCCGGATCCTGGCCAGGTCCGTTGGCAATAACCTTGCCATCAGCCTTGACTTCACCGGCCCACAACATGTAAGGCGCGGCGGCCACACCACCGGATATCCTCACATAGCGCGCATTGGTGCCATAAACACCCGTGGCTGCTGTCGTGAAATCAACCAGTGTCGGTGTTGCCTGCACATTGACCGTATTCAGGGTCATTACACCCAGATGGTTACGGTGCCGCACACTGACGTAGTAATTACCCGGAGCAATACCAGCGAAGCTCAGGGTTGTACTGCCACTGTCGCCTTCCATCACATCGCCATCACGCTGCACCAGTCCTGCCTTCCTGGCAACGATGCTAGCGCTGTCAGCAGCACGGCGCAATTCCACAACGACCCAATCAACTGCCGCATCAGAACCCGTGACAGACAATATGCCTGCATTGGTCTGTTCGGCACCATTGTAGGTAATGGTTGAAACGGCACCATACGGCTGGTTGAGCGGAATGAGGTTCCTAGTCCTCAGGGTATCACTCATCAGACCATCAGTACGGTTATACGCACCCTGCAGCAGCAGGCGTACCTGCAACGCAATACTATTCACCGTGTCATCCAGATAGTCAGGAATACCATCACCATCGGTATCCACGGCATCATCCGGATTGCCGTTCTTGTCCGGGTCATTACCCTCACTGGCAGACGGTATACCATCCCCGTCATCATCAGTATCCAGATAGTCCGGGATACCATCCTCATCGGTATCGTCATCCGCCGGCGTGCCACCGTTGTAGTTCTCGTTGGCCGTCAGGACACCATCACCGTCGTCATCGGTATCCAGAGCATCGGGCGTACCATCGCCATCGGTATCTATCGGACTGGCCGGGTCGGAACCCACTTCGGTACCGTCGGGAATGCCATCACCATCACTGTCCGGATCATTCGGATCAGTGCCAATCTGGCTCTCCTGATCATTGGTCAGGCCATCACCATCCGCATCAACCAATGGCCCATCCTGATCATTGGCATCCAGATAATCCGGAATGCCGTCACCGTCAGTATCTACCGCATCTGACGGGTCCTTATCCTGATCAGGATCATTCTGCTCATCCGCAGACAGCTTGCCGTCACCGTCATCATCAGTATCCAGATAGTCCGGCGTACCATCTCCGTCAGTATCATCATCCGCCGGTGTACCCCCGTTATAGTTCTCGTGGGTAGTCAGGACACCATCATTGTCATCATCGGTATCCAGGGCATTCGGCGTACCATCGCCATCGGTATCGGTCGGATTGGCCGGATCAGCACCGACTTCAACCCCGTCAGGCACACCATCACCATCAGTGTCCGGATTATTCGGATCGGTACCCGCCTTGGCTTCATCCGCATTACTGAGGCCATCACCATCCGGATCACCATCCGGACCATCGGCATCATCGGCATCCAGATAATCCGGCTTACCGTCTCCATCGCTGTCCACCGCATCTGTCGGACTGCCGTCATCGTTCGGGTCGTTCTGCTCATCAGCCGACAACTTGCCGTCACCGTCATCATCGGTATCCAGATAGTCCGGCGTACCATCTCCGTCAGTATCGTCATCCGCCGGAGTCCCACCGTTGTAGTTCTCGTTGGCCGTCAGGACACCATCATTGTCATCATCGGTATCCAAGGCGTTCGGCGTACCATCATCGTCGGTATCGACCGGACTGGCTGGGTCAGCACCGACCTCAACCCCGTCAGGCACACCATCACCATCAGAATCCGGATTATTCGGGTTGCTGCCAACCTGCTCCTCTTCCGCATTGGTCAGGCCATCACCATCCGGGTCACCCAACGGTCCATCAGTATCATCGGCATCCAGATAATCCACCGTACCGTCACCATCGGTATCCTCAGCATCTGCCGGGCTGCCGTCGTTGTCGGGGTCATTCTGCTCATCAGCCGACAGCTTGCCGTCACCGTCATCATCGGTATCCAGATAGTCCGGCGTACCATCTCCGTCAGTATCGTCATCCGCCGGCGTGCCACCGTTGTAGTTCTCGTTGGCCGTCAGGACACCATCATTGTCATCATCGGTATCCAGGGCATTCGGCGTACCATCACCATCGGTATCGACCGGATTGGCCGGATCAGCACCGACTTCAACCCCGTCAGGCACACCATCACCATCAGAGTCCGGGTTGTTCGGGTTGGTACCCGCCTTGGCTTCATCCGCATTACTGAGGCCATCACCATCCGGATCACCATCCGGACCATCGGTATCATCGGCATCCAGATAGTCCGGAATATTGTCACCATCGGTATCCACAGCATCTGCCGGGCTGCCATCATGGTTCGGATCGTTCTGCTCGTCTGCAGACAGCTTGCCGTCACCGTCATCATCGGTATCCAGATAATCCGGCTTACCATCATTATCGGTATCGTCATCTGCCGGAGTGCCACCGTTGTAGTTCTCGTTGGCCGTCAGGACACCATCATTGTCATCATCGGTATCCAGGGCATTGATCGTACCATCGCCATCCGTGTCGACCGGGTTGGCCGGATCAGCACCAGCTTCAACCCCGTCAGGCACACCATCACCATCAGAGTCCGGGTTGTTCGGGTTGGTACCGATAGCGGTTTCCTGCTGATTGGTCAGTCCATCACCATCCGGATCACCCAGCGGTCCATCGGTATCATTGGCATCCAGATAATCCACTATACCATCACCGTCGCTATCCACTGCGTCGGTCGGGCTGCCATTACTGTCGGGATCATTCTGCTCGGCAGAAGACAGTTTGCCATCGCCATCGTCGTCCGGATCCAGATAGTCCGGAATGCCGTCACCATCGGTATCATTACTGGCGAGAGTACCGCTATTGTAATTTTCATTGGTGGAAAGGACACCATCACCATCATCATCGGCGTCACGGAAGTCCGGCGTGCCATCACCATCAGTGTCCTGCAGCGGTGGTGCGGTGCCACCCTGGTCAACATCAAAGGCATCATCCAGGCCATCATTATCAGCATCAATACCCGAAGGTGCCGTATCGGCTACGCCATCATGGTTGGTATCACGTGCCTCAATACCATCGGGCACGCCGTCACCGTCACTGTCTTCATCAAGACTGTCCGGAATACCGTCATTGTCGGTATCGACACTGCCATCACCTTCGACCGTATCCAGGATACCGTCATCGTCATCATCCAGGTCATCGGCATCAACAATACCATCTCCATCCGTATCCGGACGGTTATCTACCGCATCCAGATAGTCCGGAATACTGTCGCCATCGGTATCCACGGCATCATCCGGATCACCATTATTATCGGGATCATTACCCTCATTGGCGGACAGGATACCGTCACCGTCATCATCGGTATCGAGATAATCCGGGATACCATCACCATCGGTATCATCATTCGCCGGCGTACCACCATTATAATTCTCGTTGGCCGTCAGGACACCATCGTTGTCATCATCGGTATCCAAGGCATTAATCGTGCCATCATTATCGGTATCGGTCGGGCTGGCGACGGACCCCACTTCAACCCCGTCAGGCACACCATCGCCATCCGTATCCGGATTGTTCGGATCGGTACCGATCAGCTTTTCATCTCCGGTGATGATGCCATCCCCATCCGGATCAAGGCTGTCGGCACAATCAGCTGCCGTCCCGTAATTCTGGCGATAGTTGTTACTGGAACCATCTCCCCAGCCCATGTTGGTGAACTGGTTACCCGGATTAGTTCCCCGGCTGTTGCTGCCTGCACTTGAACCTTGCGTGCTATTTTCCGGCATGAACGGGTCGGTGGAATCAATCAGGCTGACGGGGCCAAGGCAGCTGTTGGTGTTGGCAAAGCTGAATACTTCAGTTTCCTGCCCGGCCTGCCACTGAAACGAAGATGCGGGTGAATTATAGACCAGAGCAAATGAAATATAGTCATGCGTCGGGTTTTCCACCGGTGCATCGGAACGGGAGTTGTCGGCCCAGTTGGCACCACTAACGGCAGAAGTCAAATTACTGACAGTAAAGTAATCACTGCCTGTACCGCTGGGCACCAGAATGGTCACCTGAGCAGTCATGCTGCTGTCCGGCGAAGGTGTTTCAGTGGGCGTCATGTATACATGATAACGATTATCGGCTGTACTCCAGCGAATCGTGTAATCCAGGACTTCATTCGCAGCCCAGGCACTGTTGGCAGTCATCAACAATACCGAGGCACTGAGTCCAAGGGTTTTCAGCAATTTTCCTTTCGGCATTCTAGGCTTCTCTCTTAATTTTTATAATCCTGCAGGGATGAAAACAAATGGCAGGGACCCGCAGAAAGTCAGGCCCTGTTGTCAGGCATCACTTGCACTTGGTTTCGGAGCCGTATACACCCTTGAAATTGTTCTCACCAACCGCTCCCCAACCCAGATTGGTGAACTGGTTGCCGGGATTGGTATTGGCAGAATTTTCGGGGACATTGAACGGATCATCATCAGCCATAATGCTGATGCCATCAACACATCCCCCCTCATTGGAGAAGGTGAACACCAGCTTTTCCTCTTCACCTTTCCAGCCGTAACTGCGGGCGCTGTCGCCCTGCACACCGATATAGGAGAAGGAAATATAATCGTGTTCCGGATCTTCTTCGGGTGAGTTGACCCGGGAAGCTTCAATCCAGTCTGCGCCCTCAACGGAACTGACCACCTCCCTGGCACTGAATTTGGCCGCACTGGGAACCTTCAGGGTAACCTGACCGGTCAGGCTGATGTCCGGAGAAGGCGTAAGCTCCGGACGCATCCAGACCTCGTAGGTTTTGCCATCATCCGAAACGGCAATTTTATAGTCGACGACCTGATCAGCGAACACTGAAGCTGCCGAGGTCAGGACTGACAAACCGGCAACCAGAGCAGTCACCAGCACGGGGGTTTTTTTATGATTCATACAGGCTCCTTAAGCACATTTATTGTTCTGGGTTTCACAAAGTCTAAGCACTAAGTTTTATTTTGATTATTTTTTTTGATGAAAGGCAAAATAATATTTATGATACTGTTAACATCCGTCACACACAAGCAAATAAATCAAGCTGCTTCCAAGCCAACCAGAGTATGGTCACATCCTGCGCCTGAATAGCCACTGACTTTTCACACTATCCAGACCGGTAGACAACGCCACCGTGGCCATCCACGGCAGCGTCTGTGTTCCTGACCAATACCTTATAAATCGTCCGGCACCCCTCCCTGAATCATGTAGTTACTGATATGGGTGGTATTACCCGGATACATCAGGATATTCCCCAGCAGCAGGCTGGCATCGTTACCCGGACCGGTAAACACCACCCGACCATCCAGGTTCAGATCCATGCTGGCATAGGCCTTCCAGAGGAAACTGCTGTTATAGCCGCTGTTACCCGGTGCCATGAGCACCGAGGACAATATCCGGTTCATGTCATTACCGGCACCCTGCATGTGCAGTCTGTGGTCATGGTTTACATCCCCTGCCCACATCAGAGCCAGTATGTCACTCTCCAGCCGTCCATACTGTCCGGCAGCAACCGGCAGGTCCGGCCTGCTGAAATCCAGCAGCGCCGGAACCTCTCCCAGCGTGACCGCCCGGGCAGTCATCACGCCAAGATGGTTGCGATGCTGCAGGCTGACAAGGTAATCACCTGCAGGCAATCCGGGGAAGTCCAGTATCGTCAGGCCACTGGCAGCATCCATGACATCACCGTCACGCTGCAGCAAGACCGGTCTGGCAGTCATGACCTGGGCCGGGTGGGCGGGCGACCGCAACTCCAGCAGAACCCAGTCCACCACCGCATCATTTCCGTCTGTCAGCAACAGGACATCTGCGGCCCGTTCCTGACCTGCATGACTGAACGGGGCCCCGGCATAAGGCTGTACCCGAGGCAGAAGGTCCAGCAGGCGCAGATTGTCAGCCATCAGCCCCGTTTCAGGATCATAAGGTCCCTGCAGCATTGCCCTGACCCGGAGGCTGACCTTATTACCCTCCTCGACATCCTGTACCAGAACCTTGAGCAGATGGTTATCCTCATAGCCCAGATGATCCACGGCACAGAGCATGACCTCATACACATTATCCGTGTTGGCGTCCCGGGGAATTTCATAATCCGGCGGGCTGACAAACCGCAGTATGCCCGTGGCCCTGTCGATGGTGAACAGCGCCATATCCGCTCCGCCATTCAGGCGGTAAGTCAGGCCCTGGCCTTCCACATCACCGGCATCGCTGTCCACAGCCGTCAGGTCATATACCGCTTCCACTCCTTCCTCGGCAAAACTTACCTGAGCGGGTGAATCAATAACCGGCTTCTCGTTCACATCCTGTACTGAAACCCGTACCGGTACGGTGACGGAATTTCCGTGCACATCCACACCCGTAATCTGCACCTCATAGACATTATCCTGTCCCGCATCCGCCGGTGCTTCAAAGTCACCGGGACTGCCTGCCCCGGCAGTACGGAACGTCGACAGATTGCGCGTGACGACAACATCATCATCCTCGCTCAGAAACTCCAGGGTGCTGCAGTCAAATGTGGCACCGGGAACAGGTTCCCTGATAATGAATGATGCCGCATCCACCCCGCCACTGATCATGTAGGAAATGGGGTTGCCATCCTTATCTTTCGTCTCCAGCAGGGTCACTACCGACACGTTCTCCTTCATGCTCAGACTGCCCAGGTCTGCGTCGGGATTGCTGAGCAGGTCGGTACAGACTGATGACGTACCCCCCTGCTTCACACCGGAAAACTCCGAGGTACTGCCCAGGGTATCCGCTCCGGTTTTTTCCGTCACGGTCACGGCAATATTGTCATCAGCAGACACAATCTGTCCGGCATTCAGCACCCCCTTGAAATTGCGCTGCCCGCCACCGGGATGCATGATGTCCACGAAACCCAGATAAACCTCACCCTCACCGTGTCCTGTGGCATCGGCATCCGTGCTGCTGAAAAACTCGATCCGGTAGCCATTCGGGCTGGACGGTACATCCAGATCAAAGTCATAGGCCAGAATCATGGTTTCATTCGCACCAAAGGAGTTGGCCTTGACTTCAGGGTAATTCAGCAGCCAGTTCGGTCCGGTATCCACATCCCCCACATCATTGGCAGTCACACCATCAACACCCAAATCAATACCCGGCCCGCCATTGCCGTAAATACGGTTCCGGGTGATGGTGTTGTCAACACCGGTACCATTCACGGCAACGCCGGCCCAGGGCTGGCCCGCAATGGTATTGGCACTGATGTGTGTCGCAGACACCATACCGCCCAGATAAATACCATGCCCGCCATTACCCTGGATGGTATTTCCTTCCAGACGATTGCCGGTAGCCGAACCATACAGCTGGAACCCGTGAGAACCCTGCCCGGACACCGTGTTTCCGGTAAACAGGTTGGCGTTGGAGTCACCCAGAGATATACCAATGCCCCCCAGACCGACACCATTGTCTGCAATGGTATTGTTTTGGAATGTATTGTCGCTGGCGTTGTCGCGCAGATACACCCCATACCCCGGATTGTTGCTGATGGTATTGTCAAGCAGCAGGTTGTCATGGACATTACGCTCCAGTGACAGACCACCATTCCGGTTGACAGTGATGCTGTTGGCGGAGATGGTATTGTTCGCATTGTTCATGAACAGAATCAGCCCATAACCATTGCTGGTCGTAATGGTGTTCGCCCGTACCAAACTGTCATTGGTATAGTAAAGCCGCACACCATCCTTGAGGGATGTGCCATAGCCGTTGTGGCTGACGGTATTTTCCAGCAGCCGGAACCCGGTCAGCGCGTCAGCAGAGGAGCCATTCAGCACTACCCCCACGCCCCCCATGTTCTGCACCACCACGGCCCGCAGTACCGACTGGTCAGCCGTCGCGGCGAAGACAATGCCATCCTCATCCCGATCAGAGAAACTGCTGTCCAGCACCACAATACCCGCACCGGCATTGGCAGTCAGGGAGCGCCCGTCAATAACCGTATGCGCACCGGATACCTGCAGCCGGCCGTCCAGCACAATCCTTGCCTCACCATCCACCAGTGATGCAGCCGGAATCATGAAATTGACAACGTTGTCTTCCGGACCGTAATCCTCCGCCAGTGGTGCTGGCAGTACCTGCTCCAGACGGCTGCTGTCCAGCAGGTTGGCATTCAGGACAGACTGGCGCAGTGATCCCTGCCCGTCCGGATTGACATTCACGACAGTGCTGAAGTTGAAGCCGAAATCGGCACTCTCCTGCCCGGCAGCACGGATGGACACCGGCTGCACGACCTGAGCCTGCCGGCCATCCAGCGCCCCTCCGACAAACCGGAAGCTTGAAACATCCAGCCGTTCACCGTCCCGGTTGGTACCCGCATCTGCCAGCAGCGGATTGCGCCCGCCCACTTCATGCATGACGGCCCTCGTGCCGACACCGCGATAAGTCATGACACCCAGCTCGGTTCCATTGGAACCCGTGCGCACGGAATCGACACTGTCACTCACCACCCGGACAAAATAGACCTCTTGCAAAAGTCAATCAGGCCCCCATCTTGTCAAGATGAGATACACAAATGTACAGAATCTGAAGGCCGACACCTTCAAGCGTTTGGTGGGCATACCACCGGCTTTGTTGGCCACCAACTTTAGCCGGGACACGCCTTGCCAATCAATGGGTTGGATTTTTTCCTGCCCCGCTGTTTTCTGGGCAGGGGTAGCGGTTTCATTTCCGTCAGCAGCCACTCAAAGAGGTCGGGAAAGTCCTGGCCGAACAAGCGGCTGGCTGGTGTCGAACCATCCGCTTGGCGGATGCCGTAATTATGAATCACCGTCAGCGCTGTCAGGCGGGCAGGCGTCAGTCCGCGTCCCTTGTGGTAAAGCTGGGACAGGCAGCCGTTGCGCCCTTCCACCGCTGATGACGTTCGCTGGAAGTGTTTCACCCTGTTTTCGCACCATTGCTGCCAATGGCTGATTTGTTCACCGGACAGGCCCTGCGTCAGCGGGTCGTTCTGGTAGCGTTGCCGTGCAGCCTCCCACGCGGACTGGCAAAGCTTGCGTTGTGTTTTTTTCTTCGTCTAGGTCAGTCGTTCATGCCAGTACACCACCGGCATCATCCGGTTGACCACCCAGTCCTTCAATACCGGGTCAGGTGCGCAATCGGCCAGCAGGGCATGAACCCATAGCCACCAACCCCCGACAGGCTGACTGAGATCATCCAGCTGTTTCCTGAACTTTTCCAGACGGCCTTTGGGGTCAGGGATGAGGCGTGCTTCCGCCAGAACCTGAATGGCGTCGGCTTCGGCTTGCAGCGCCGTGAGTACGGTTGCCTGATCCTGTGCCAAACCGGTCGTCGGATCAAAGGGATGGACAATCTCGCTGATGGCCTGCTGATGCTGGCGGTAAGCCGCCTGGGCATCCAGACAGTCCTGATGGGCCCGCCCGGCCTGTTTGACAACGCCTTCGAGGCGGCGGGTTTCCTGCGGGGCACGAAGTGACTTCTTCAGGTGCTTTGCCTGTTGTGTGCGGACTTTGCCCAGTGACTCCGCCATGGTTTGGGTGGTACGCCCCAGGGGCAGGGCCAGCCAGCGGCTCAGTTCATACTGCGCATGGAACAAATCAGCCCCTGCCTGACAGTGAAATCCCTGCACCGCCAGTTTGACCAGGGCCTTTGCCCGGTCACTCACCGCATGCCTGACTGTCAGGCCCAGTGTTTCCAGCCGGGTGCAGGCACGAGCCTTCCAGGTTTCATAACACCTGTCCCCAGCCGCTTCTTCCAGCAAAATATAACCGGATGGCAAGTCCATCAGGATCAATACCATCATCTGACTGAAGAAGGTTTCGTCCATGGCCACCGTGCGTGCAGGCTCCGGACACCGGGCGGTCCCCTCCTGAACCGGCTGAAAACCGGCGAGGTGTTTCTCCAGCTCGCGCATCTTCTGACGCAGGGCACTGGCAGAAACCCCCACAGGGCTGTCGATGCGAATCAGGCGGAAAAACTCACTCAACGTTTCTGCACCAACCTGATTTTTCAGGCCAAACAGGTAAAGGCAGGCATAGACCAGACGCTGCAGGAATGCACTACCGGCCTCCGTCTCCCAAAAATACGACATGGAATGCCGGTTGCGGCGCTTGTGAGCCTGCAAATGGCGGTGCACCGCACTTTTGCTCAGGTGGCATTGCTCGGCAAGCTGCCGAATGCTTTGGTAGCCAAACCCCAGGATTGTAGCGATAATCAGCAAGCTGCCAGCCCGGATGCTCCCGGTAACGGAGGTTTTTTTCGTCATTAACTCAGCATCGCTGACTCCGGCTGGCAGCGCTACTGAATTTTTTCAGGTACGGCCTGACGCCGCTGCACGGCACCAGCCCGTGTCCCGCTTTAAGTTGGTGGCCTTCTGTTTACACTCTCGGATGGTCAGCCGTTACCTCCTGGCCTAGAGGCGAGCTGCTATCCGTTCTCAATTCTCCCTACGTTGCTGGCACAACACCGCCAAGGGCTGGGCACCCCGGTCGACCAATACATCAAACAACTGCCGGAAGTTATTAATTTTGATCGGGTCACCCCCATACTGTGCCTTTTCCAGTTCCCGGGCATAAAAGTCATACAGGCTTTTCGCGTGTTTGTCCTGACCGGAGCAGGCCCTGGCCAATACCTTGTCACGCGCCTCCGTGGCAAAATTGCGGGTGTCATTGCTGAGGTAGATTGTATTGGGGTCGGCCCCGTGCGCCAGCAGGCTGGCCATAATGTGGCCCATGGGAAGGGTACTGGTTGGGGAATACTTGATGAAATCCGATACTACGTCGGTGTTTGAAGCACTGCGGCTGTTGGTACAGACATTAAACACCGGGAAATACGTTTCACCCCGGGTTTTCTGATTGGGATTGGCCTGGTATTCCAACAACAGGTCGATCATAGTCTCATCACAACCTTCGCTGGCATTACTTAACGGGTAAATACCCGCAGCATCCGGTACTAAATCCTTAATGCCTTCATTCGGGTTGATTCCTGCCTGTAACACCCTTTTCAAGGTAGCATTACGCTCCTGCTTTTCTGCAAAGACGCAACGGGCAAAATGGTTTAAAAAGTTTGAAGAACCTTCCTGGGTATAACAGGCAAAGGAAAAACCATGATCCAGGTAGCGGTTCATGCTTTCATAATCACAACGGCCAATAGCAGAGCGGAACACGATAGGATGGATCTGCCCTATGGGCACACTGTCCAGTATGTCCCCCATATACCGTTGTTGTTGTTGCCTTGTTATCGGGCGTTGGTAATGCCGCAAAGTGATGTGGGGGTTGTCATATTGATGCAATTCCATGAGCCTTGAGGTTGCTTCATTGATAGGGTTCGGCGGGAACTTTGTAAAAGGCTTTATCTCTTTGCAGTCGTTGGCAGAAGTTATTTGGCTAGCAAATGCCAAGACAAGGAAAAATAAATATTTTTTCATTTCTTATTACTCCGGCATTCAGTTTTAAAATCTAAATTTTCTTCTATTTTTCTATTGCTTAATGGTAATGAATTAACATGATTGTTCTTTTTCTTAGCATCAACTTCCCCATAGTGGCAAACCTGAGCCGCAAAATCATGGTTGTTTTCAATCGAATTATTGATAACTTCCACTTTAATGGTTGACTGCTGCCGGTAAGGACTGTTCGCCTCATGGTGGACATTGATCGCCTGATACCAGGTACCATTACCGATACTTAACTGATTGCCACGGATCACCCCACCCTTACCATTGGCGATCTGAATCCCATCTGCATGTTCGGCTTTGGTCCTTTTGCCATCAGGCAAGATGACGGCCGCATTTGCCGCACTACTTTCTTTACCCAGCGAGGCATAGGGATAAGGTTCATAGTTAGGATGGATACTGTGAATGGTATTGTTGGTGATGCTGTATTCCCCCACGTCCCGAAGAATGATGGCATCACGCCCGATATTGGAAATCTGGCTGCCATCGATATTGATCTTATGGTCAGGCACCCGATGTGGTGTTTGAATGTGGCTGATGGCAATCCCATCTTTGACACCCGAAATGGTCAGGTTTTTGAGAGTGATTTCAACCGGATCGTCTGATAATACTACCCGGACACCGATCCCGGACTTCAAGTTTCTGACCTGGTGCTGGAGTCAACTAATAAGTGCAACACGTTGACCGGTAAAAGCCTCAAAAGGTGTTAGCCCACCCAGCTTCTTTCTCGGTGTCATGTTCAAGTGCCAAATGCGCTGTTCAACCTCCTCGTCC
>Ga0116152_10000038_pt1 | contig 96042 bp, 91 predicted proteins | sample AD_UKC119_MetaG_FD_89894 | JGI IMG/M metagenome (GOLD analysis project Ga0116152, IMG submission 89894) | Active sludge microbial communities of municipal wastewater-treating anaerobic digesters from Hong Kong - AD_UKC119_MetaG | ecosystem: Engineered > Bioreactor > Anaerobic > Digestate...
AAAATTTGGTCAGCTGATTTTGTCACGACTGAATCTGGTACCGGCATAGTCCATATCGCACCTGCCTATGGTGAAGATGATTTCAATTTAGCGACTGTAAATGAAATTCCAGTCGTTCATGTTATAGATGAATTTGGTAAATATATCGAAACTGAGTGGAAAGGTGAGGACGTTTGGGAAATAAACAAAACAATCGCAAAGACACTACACGAACGTGGCATCGCTTGGAAAATAGAATATATCCGCCACGAATATCCTCATAATCCTCGAACTGGACATCGATTAATGTATAGAGCACACCCAAGTTGGTTCATGGATATCGATTCTCAGCGGGTCGAAATGCTAGAACAAAATAATCATAATATAAATTGGTTTCCGGATCATATAAAAAATGGACGCTTTGAAAATACCATTGAACAGGCGCCAGATTGGAATTTATCGCGTGATAGATTTTGGGCAACCGCTATGCCGGTGTGGAAAGGTATTGATAAAGACGGTACCGAACATATCAAAGTTATCGGTAGTTATGCAGAATTAAAAGAGCTTAGCGGGGTTGAATTAGAGGATTACCATCGACCTTGGGTTGATGAAGTAACTTTTGATATCGACGGAGTTCACTATAAAAGGATAGATAAAGTAATGGATTGTTGGTTCGAGAGTGGCAGTATGCCATTTGCACAATTTCATTATCCCTTTGAAAATATTGAAAAATTTGAACAAAATTTCCCCGGAGACTTTATAGTTGAATATGTTGGCCAGGTTAGAGCTTGGTTCTATTACGTCCATGCTATCAGTGTAGGCTTATTTGGTCGTAATGCCTTTAAAAATGTAATTGTTACCGGTAATATATTTGGTAATGACGGTCGTAAAATGAGTAAAAGTTACGGTAATTTTACCGATCCTAACGAATTGATGGATAAATATAGTGCGGATAGTTTGCGTTTCTTATTGTTATCTAGCCCACTTCTAAATGGTGAAGATTTTGCATTACATGATAAAGAGGTTGGTGATATTGCCAGAAAGCTAAGCATGATTTGGAATATGTACGATTTCTTTACTATGTATGCGGAAGTTGACAATTGGGAATATGACGGTAATTTAGTCGATCCGACAGAATTTCTAGAAAATCCATTAGATCAGTGGATTATTAGTCGAATCCATCAGTTGATAAAAGAGGTCACAGATAATATGCATGCATACGATATTCCAAATGCCGTCAAGCCAATATTTCCATTCATAGAAGATGCCAGTAATTGGTATGTTAGGCGAAGTCGGCGACGTTTTTGGAAATCTGGTGATGATGAAGATAAAAATAATGCCTACAGAACACTACATTATTTGCTAGTCAAATTATCCATGGTTTTAGCACCTTTTACACCGTTTTTGGCTGAAGAACTTTATCAAAAGATGACAGGTGGAGAGAGTGTTCATTTGCTGGATTGGCCAGAAGTCGGTAAAATAAATGATTTAGTCGTAGATGACATGAAAAAAATTCGTGACTATGTTAATCAGGGTCTATCTATTCGAGCTAGGGCTCATTTGAAAGTTCGACAACCTTTAGCATGTGTTACGATACCATCATTAGGAGAGCATATTGATTTTGCGGATATATTAAAAGAAGAATTAAATGTCAAAGAAGTTAAATTAGGTCAAGAATACAACCTTGATTTAGGAGTTACTCCCGAGTTAAAAAATGAAGGCATCGCCCGAGAAATCATTCGTTATATTCAGTCGGCTAGAAAGGATGCTGGCTTGAATGTTGATGATAGAATTCAATTATCACTAATTACTGATAATAAAGAATTGATTGAAGCTATAAAAAAATACAAAAAAATAATTACCGATGAAACATTAGCGGAAGAGTTAAGCGATAAGTCTGAATACAAATATTGTGCAGAAGTGAAAATTGATGGGATTATATTGCAAATATCTCTTCAAAAAATAATAAAATAACAAACCATTGATTTTTTATACTTTTTATGCTAAAATATCACCATAGGATAAAAAATAAACATGTCGATATTTAAAAGATCAAAGAAAAGCGAAATAGACGAATACTATTTTGATAAAAAATCTAGTTCTTCGAAGTCTGATGACGAAATTCGTTTAGATGAACAAATTGACGAGGGCTCGTTAGATTCTTTCTGGGATAATGTCGTAAAAGACATACACAAAGATCCAGAATGGTTTACATTTTCTGACGAGTAAAGGCTATAAATGACGGACGAGCAGTTCGATAAGTTAATAACCAAAGCTATGAATGAATTACCACAAGAGTATATTAGGGGTCTTCAGAACGTGGCTATAGTAATGGCAGACGAACCATCGTCTAATCAAAGAAAAAAAATAGGGGTAACAAGAAATAATCTATTACTTGGATTATATGAGGGGATTCCGTTGACTCAAAGAGGGGCTAGTTATAACTTGGTGTTGCCTGATAAAATTACGTTGTTTAAAAATCCGCTTATGGAATTATCAAAAAATGAAAATGACTTACTCAACAATATTAAACGTACTTTATGGCACGAAATTGCACATTTTTATGGTCTAAATCATGATAGGATAAATTATCTTCGGCGTAAATTAAAGAGCTAATCGCTTTTTGACAGCAAGTGTTATATATTGGATATTACAAATGCCAATAAAAAGTAAAAAAAATAAAACTAATATGGTTAGAAATCTTGTCAGGCAAGTCATAATTCCAGATGAAAAAAATGAATTTAGACCACATCTAATCAGACGTTATGGATTATTGCTTGTATTTCTTACCGTGATTGGTGCTCAATTTATATACAGCGGTATTACAGCTGATCTTGTGGCGGGTAAAAAAACTGATATCACTGTCGAATCTCTTTTAAATGTCACAAATGCTGAAAGGCAAAGAGCAGATTTGCCGTTGTTAATGATTAATCACAAACTAAATCAAGCATCGAATTCTAAAGCTCAAGATATGTTTAAGAAACAATATTGGGCGCATATTTCTCCAGATGGTGTTCAGCCTTGGAAGTGGCTAGAAGATGAGGGGTATGATTTCAGTAAAGCTGGAGAAAATTTAGCAAAAGATTATACTTCAACGGATGCGGTAATAAATGCATGGATGAATTCGGTTGAACATAGAAAAAATATCTTGAATCCTGATTATCAAGATGTAGGATTTGCTGTAGTTGATGGTGAATATATGAACGAGTCGTCTGAGTTTATCGTTGCTTTTTATGGTTTGTCTTCAGCAAATGCGATTGCGAACACTCACCGATCATTTATAAGTGCAGTTTTAAGCAGTAACAATGACATATGGTCTCATTTTAGATTAGCTGTTAATTCTATTACTCCATTGACAATTGTTTGCTTGGGGATAATATTAATAGCAACTATTGTTTCTATCTGGTCACATTATTATCGTCATAAACTACCAGAAAATTATCGAAAGAATTGGAAAAAACATCACGGTTTATATAAATCCATCGGTTTGATAATATTTGCTTTTGCTACAATTTTAATTTCTGCTTCTGGACAAATATAACAGATATAGTTTATCCCATATTGATACTTGTTCAATTGCTTCTTATCTGTTATAATCAGCAGTTGATTATTTATAAATTTATAAAAAGGAATAATTAGATGTCAAAAGCAGTCGTTAAGATCGGCGGAAAACAATTTATTGTCGCCGAAAAAGAGACCCTCCTGGTGGACCTCCTCCCTGAAGGTACAAAAGAGCTCAACTTGGACGCACTGTTGGTTATCGACGGTGATAAGATTAGCGTCGGAAAGCCGATTGTAGAAGGTGTTAAGGTTGTCGCAAAGGTCGTCGAAGACCTTATTAAGGGCGAAAAAATTCGCGTAATTCGTTATAAATCTAAAAAACGTGTTCACAAAGAAACTGGTCATCGTCAAAAATACTCAAAAATTGAAATATTATCCATAAAATAAATCAAAAATCCCCGAATAACTAACGGGGATTTTTAAATGCTCATGCTATAATGAATACTTAGAGAATTGAGGGAATATCAACACGTGACAACTGTAATATCAGTAACTAACCAAAAAGGTGGAGTAGGTAAAACGACTACGGCTGTTAATCTGGCTTATTATATTGCAAAGTCTGGAAGAAACACGTTGTTAATTGATTTTGACCCACAAGGAAATGCAACCAGTGGTCTTGGCCTAGATAAACAAAATCTAAAATTAACGATGTCTGATGTTGCTATGATGAAAACGACACTTGATCAGGTTGTTATGCCGACGAAGTTCGATAATTTTTATTTTGCTCCAGCAATTCCGACACTTGCTAATGTTGAAGTTGAGTTAGCTCAAGTGGAGAAGCGTTTTTCAAGATTAAAAAATGCAATCGAAAATTGTCGAATAAATTATGACGTAATTATTATTGATAGTCCGCCAAGTTTGAGTTTGCTTACCGTTAACGGATTAATTGCCGCAAAATATGTTTTATTACCAGTACAAGCTGAATTCTATGCATTGGAAGGGTTAGGACAATTACTTGAAACAATGAAATTAGTTAGAAAGGGTATGAATCCAACCTTAGAACTATTGGGTGTATTGCCGACAATGATGGATAAACGCACAACTTTAAGTAGTCAGGTACATGAAGAAATAAAGAAGCATTTTCCAGGGAAAGTGTTCAATACCGTTATTCCTAGAAATATCAGATTGGCTGAAGCTCCTAGCCATGGCTTACCAATTGGTGTTTATGACAGATTTTCCAAAGGAGCACGTGCTTATAAAGCACTTTCAAAGGAGGTGATTAATCGTGCCAGTATCTAAAAAAGGTTTAGGGAGAGGTTTTGAGTCTTTAATTCCAACAGATTTGCTTGATGAATCATTTGATCCAACTGCTTCTCAAGATCAAATGGTAAGTGAACTTAGACAGATAAAACTCGACCAAATAATTGCTGACTCAGACCAGCCACGTAAATATTTTGATCAGTTAGAGCTTGATGAATTAGCTGCTTCTATCGCTGAATACGGAGTTGTTCAACCGATTATCGTTACTCCTGAAAAAGGTGGTGGCTTTAAAATTGTAGCAGGTGAGCGTCGTTTTAGAGCAGCCAAAATCGCTAAACTAGAAAAAATTCCAGCTCTCGTTAGAACATTAACTGATCAACGAAAATTGGAAATATCCTTGATTGAAAATTTGCAAAGAAAAGATCTTAATCCTCTTGAAACTGCGACAGCTTATTTAAAATTACGCGATCAATTCAATCTTTCTCTGGAGCAAATTGGTAAAAAAGTAGGAAATAGATCTACAAGTACTGTTAGTAATACATTACGTTTATTAAAATTACCAGATTTTGCCAAGCAGATGCTTCTTGATGGAAAAATAACGGAAGGACAGATTAGACCGCTTATTGGTTTAGATAATAAATCACTAAAGAAAGTGTTAGAAAAAATAGTATCAGAAAATTGGCCATCTAGAAAAATTGAACAATTTATCGTTGACTTAAAGAAAAGCCAAACTAATTTAAAAACATCTTCGACGCGATCGGTTAAACAAATTTATGAAAAACAATTAAATTACATGATAAAAAAATTTAAAACAGAAGTTAGTATTCGCACAAATTCAAGAGGAGCTGGTCAGATAACAATTAAATTCAAAAACAAAAATGAATTTGAACGTATTCATAATCTAATTAGTGATTAATTTTCAAAAAGTTCTGATATTATCAAACGGAAATATTCTTAATACGACTGGGCCTATTAAATTATAGAGAGGTATTGTTCCAAGTCCATTACGCGAATCGTAAGAATAATTTCCTTGGCGGTGGTCTCCTGATACAAATAATTCTCCATTAGGAACCACCCATGAACCTGATCCTGTAGTGTAGCTACCTGGCTCTCCATTATTATTGTCATCTGGATTAAATCCTTTTGGATATTCTGAATTAAATACAGTATATTTTCCATCTTTAAGTTTTACAGTTTCACCTGGGAATGCTATTACTCTTTTTACGATATACTCGTTGTTTTCTCCATTACCAGATATTCCTATTGAAAAATGTGGATTTTTGAATACAATAATTTGTCCTCGTTCTGGTATGTAGCTTTCATTTTTTAACTGAGACCAAGTAACTGGTAGGCGATTAACGACTAATCTATCGCCAGTATATAAAGTACTTTCCATACTTGGGCCAATGACGTTAAAACTGCGAAATACGAATGTATTAATAAAAAAAGTGCCAATCATTACGCATGAAACGAAAACAGTAAAACCGATTACATCTTTTACAAATTGATGACGCTCAAAAAAACCAAGTTTCATATAAATTTAACTATACACTTTTTAAAAACTAAATGATAGCAAAAACCATTAGTATTTCAAGAGTTTTAATATGTTATAAAGTTCGGTATAGTATTATGAGTATTTATGAATAAAAAACGTCCAGCTATAGATGGTTTTATCCCAAGAAAACCGGGAGATAGATTAGGTAGTTTGCATAATATAAAACCGATAAAGCGTTCTAATGTTAATATTTCAGACAGTAGACCACTTCATACAGCCAGTGGTGATACGTTGAGAAAATTAGGTAAACAAAAAGAAGGCTATGGTTTAGGTCGATCTGATATTGATGAATCTTTAATTAAAATCGATAGTTTAGATAGTCAAAATCAATATGAAAATGATAAAAAAATAAGTTTTTTGAAACGTCGTCGCTTATCTCGACTTAATAAAAAACCCCAAAACAGATTCCGCAAATTCATTAAATTACTTGTAATATTAATAGTACTTTCAGTTTTAGGTGCTGGTAGCTATACCTTATACAAGATAGTTAATGCTGGCGATAATGTCTTTAATGGTAATATTATGGATATTTTTAAAACTAAAGAGCTAAAGCAAGATGAAAATGGTCGAAGCAACTTTTTATTAGTGGGAACTTCTGAAGATGATCCTAATCATGGAGGTGCTTTCTTAACTGACTCAATATTAATCGTTAGTGTCGATCAGAAAAATAAAAACATGTATATGTTTAGTGTTCCTCGTGATTTATATGTTGAATATGGGATGGCATGTAATTCTGGATATGCAGGCAAAATTAACGAGTATTTCATATGTTCGAATGGTGGTGAGGCTAAAGAAGATGAACAGGATCGTTTAATAAAAACCCAAGAATTTATCGGTGACATTTTTGGGTTGGATATTCAATATGGTGTCCATGTTAATCATACGGTTATAAAAGAAGTTGTTGATGCTATTGGCGGAATTGACGTAGATATTCAAGGAAGCAATGGAGATCCTGGTATTTTAGATCGAAATTTTGATTGGAGATGTAACTATACTTGTTATTTAGTTAAATATGACAACGGTATAAACCACTTGGATGGAGAACATGCATTATTCCTAGCAATGGCGAGAGGTGATGTGTCTCCAACTTACGGTCTGGCTAATTCAAATTTCGATAGAGAGAAAAACCAGCAAAAGATAATGTCGTCAATAAAAGAAAAGGCAATGACTACTGGGATTTTAACGAATCTAAGTGCGGTTACGAAAATGATTGATGCTTTAGGGGACAATTTACGAACGAATATTGCGACTGACGAAATTCAAACTTTGATGAAATTAGCATCTGATATTAAGTCGTCGGACGTACACACGATAAGTCTTGTTGACAAAAACAACCCTGTTATGAGTACTGGTATGTATGGTGATTCTAGTGTAGTAATGCCTAAAGCTGGAATCTATGATTATTCTGAAATTCAAGCCCTGATTGCAAAAAATTTTAGTAGTGATCCGTTAATTAGAGAGTCAGCACCGATAGTCGTATTGAATGGTAGCGGTCAGGTTGGTCTTGCTCAATCAGAGGCTGACAAATTGTCACTAAGCGGCTTCACGATTTCTTCGATAGATAACGCACCAAGCGGTACATACGAAGAGGTAGAAATATATCAGATAGGAAATGGTAATATTGCAACTGCTAATAAACTGACCGAAACATTTAAAGTGACCATTAAAACAACAGCTCCACCAGTTACTGTTGATGAAGATGTAAAATTCGTGATTATTTTTGGGGCCATCACAAAAGAGATTGAATAATATCATGATATACTACTTGTAGATATGGAATTTTTAAAGGTTGTCAAACGGCGTTCGTTTTTGAGTGAAGTCGTATATGTCTTACTTAATATTGGCATGGCAATATTATTGATGGCCTTAATCCGAATTACAGGCTTACTTTGGCCAAGTTTTTTATTGGTACTGCTAAGCAAATGGCGAGTCTTGGCAGTAAGACCACGATTTTGGTTTGCTAATGTTCAGGCTGATTTAGTAAGTTTTATAGTGAGCATCGGATATATAATTTTATTGTATAATTCAAATCCTTCGGTTATTGGTGATATTCAAAGTACCATAGCTCATGCTATTTTAGTTATTTTATATATAACATGGCTTTTAATAATTCGACCAAAATCAAAGAGAATATACATTGTAGCTCAGGCTGGAACGGCACTATTCGTGGGGATTACTACAATATTTAGTGCTACTTTCGGGTGGCCTTCATCGGCGGTTGTTTTATTATCTTGGTTAGTCGGATATGCTACTGCAAGGCATGTCTTGAATAGCTATGATAATGAAAACCATATATTGCTTCTTAGTATTGCTTGGGGGCTGATAATCGCCGAAATAAGTTGGCTAGCATATCACTGGACGATAGCCTATAGATTACCGATAATAAATAATTTACTTTTACCCCAAGCGTCATTAATAGTAGCTTGTTTCGCATTTATAGTTTATAAATCTTACGATTCGTTTTATCACAATCAAAAGATTCGCATCAACGATATTTTAATGCCATTACTATTTTCTATAGGTATTATTTTAGTCTTGGTTTTAGCATTCAACGATTGGCGAAACTAATCTTTTAAATACCAATACATAATCTACGTGTTCATACAGACGAAGAAAATATTTTTCAGCATATTTGATTAATTCATTATGCAAACAGGGGTCGGCTTCAATTATTAAATAACCATTATTTTTAACCTTATTTTTTGCTTCAGATATAAGTTCTTCAATTAAAGCTTTGCCATTTTTTTTAGCAAACAAAGCTAAGTCAGGTTCGTAGTCGGTTTCTGGGGAGCGGTCCCATTTTTTATCAACATAAGGTAGATTGGCAATAATTATATCCAAATTCGTTCCGTAATCTTTTAGTAGATCACTTTTGATAATTGTAACGTTTGCCGATAATGATTTTGCATTTTTTTTCGCAATTTTTAGTGAATTCGAATTAATATCGGATAGAATTACTTTCAGATTAGAAAATTCTAATTTAGCGGTTATTCCTAGACAGCCACTGCCAGTGCCGATATCGGCTAATGTAATTTTTTCATTAGATAGGTTTTTATTGTTTTCGATTATTTTTTCTAAAATCTCAATGATTGTTTCTGATTCAGGACGGGGGATTAATACGGACTGGTCTACGATAAAGCGTCGACCGTAAAATTCCTTGTGTCCAACAATGTATGCTATCGGAAAACGATTGATTCGCAATTCTAATTTCTCGTTCGCTGATTTTAAATCTTTGTAATCCAAAATATTTTCTGGGTGAGAATGCAAATATGAGCGATCCATTTTTATAATGCTCGAAAGAATAATCTCTGCATCTAATCTGGATGTTGGGATATTCACCTCAGACATCTTGATGGTAGCTTTATTTAACCATTCTTTAATTGTTGGCGTTTTCGGCAATAAGTTCTCGCTCATATTTTTGCAAGTTTTCGATTAAATCATCAATATTTCCATCCATCGCTGAAGGTATATTACTACGAGAATAACCAATACGATGATCAGTTATGCGATCTTGAGGAAAATTATAAGTACGAATTTTTTCTGAACGATCACCCGAGCCGATTAAACTCCGACGCTCACGTGCTAATTTTTCTTGTTCTTTTTCTAATTTTTGTTGCAATAGTCGACTGCGTAAAACGCTCATTGCTTTCTCTTTATTTTTAAATTGAGATTTTTCGTCCTGATTACTTACGACAATTCCAGTCGGTATATGAGTAATGCGAACAGCACTATCTGTTGTGTTAACGCACTGGCCACCGTGTCCACCAGCTCTAAAAACATCAATTCTTAAATCATTTGGATCAATTTCGATGTCTGTTTCTTGGGCTTCAGGCAAGACTGCGACAGTAACTGTACTGGTATGGATGCGACCTTGTGATTCTGTAACTGGAACGCGTTGGACTCGATGAACACCTGATTCAAATTTTAAAACGGAATATGGTGAATCGCCCCTTACTCCAATTATTACTTCTTTATACCCACCGCTGTCGTTTACGCTTTCGCTAATAAGCTCAGTTTTATAAGAGTGGGATTCGCAATATCTAAGATACATGCGGTATAACTCAGATGCAAATAGACTAGCCTCATCGCCTCCAGCACCAGCTCTAATCTCGATGATTACGTTCTTATCGTCATTCGGATCCTTGGGAGTTAGCATGATGAATAGATTCTCTTCAATTTTCTCTAGTTTATTTTCGATATCAATTATTTCTTGTTGAGCAACTTCTGCTAATTCGTCGTTTCCTTCGGCTAATTCGCGAGCTTCTATTAGTTGTTTTTCCAAAGATTCACGTAGTTTTGCGTTTTCAATAATTTTATCTAGTTCGAAAAGGCGTCGATTCTTTTTAGAGAAATCATCGTCCGAATAGGCATCAGGTTTTGATAAAAAAGAGGAAAGCTCGTTTTTTTCGAGTTCAAGTTTTTCGATATCTATCATTATTTTTGTCATAATTCGCTCACTATTTAATTGTAACAAAAATAGACTATCTTAACGACAGTCTATTTTTAAAACTAGGCTATTTTTCGGCTTTCTTAGTTTTTTGAACTTTTGCTTTTTTAGCTTTGTTCATAAGTGCAGTCTTACGAGCCTCAGCAGCTGCAAATTTGGCCTTAAAGCGATCAACTCTACCTTCAGTGTCAATAATCTTTTCTTCACCAGTAAAAAATGGATGAGAAGCAGATGATATATGTACTTTTACAAGTGGGTATTCTTTGCCATCCTCCCATTTTATAGTGTCGTTTGTTTGTGCTGTAGATTGAGTAAGAAAAGCGAAACCAGCTGCATCATCACTAAAAACAACAGGTCGATAATTATCAGGGTGTAAATCTTTTTTCATAATCTGTAAGATTATATCTGTTTTTATTATATTTGTAAAGATACGAAACCATTTTTATTAAATAGCAATGTCAATTGATAGCTATTGCTATATACTTCTTTTGATGTTAAAATTATCTGGTAATTAAATTAATGAAACAATTCGTACAATAACTCCTGAATAAATATCGGGCGTACGAATGAAGAAAAAGGAGTTTATATCATATGACAAAAGTCGATATGAAGGCTTTATTCGAAGCCGGTGTCCATTTTGGACACAAAACCAGCCATTGGAATCCAAAAATGGCACCATATATTCACAGTAAACGTCAAGATAGTCATATCATTAATCTTGAAAAGACCGTTGACGGTTTAGAAATTGCTTTGCCATTTTTAGCAAAAGTAGCATCTAGCGGTAAGCAAATTTTATTTGTTAGTACGAAAAAGCATTCAAAAGATATAGTTCGTGAAGTGGCTGAATCATTAAACCAACCATATGTAACTGAACGTTGGATGGGCGGTGTATTGACAAATGTAGCAACAGTCAATCAACAGATTAAAAAACTAAAAGATTTAGAAAAAAGGATGGCTTCTGGTGATCTTGAAAAAAGATATTCAAAATTGGAAGTACAGAGATATCAAGAAGAAATTGATGAACTAAATACTAAATACGGTGGTATTAAAAATCTGAATGGTAAGCCTGGGGTGATGTTCGTGGTTGATGCTATCGGAGATATAAATGCAATTAAAGAGGCAAAAATATCTAATATTCCTGTGGTTGCTGTCGTTGATTCAAATGCGGATCCTTCATTGATTGATTATGTAATTCCTGGTAATGATGATGCAATAAAAGGAATAAAATTAATACTGAGTTACGTCAGTAATGCTATTTCGGACAGTGTCGTTGTTGCTAAACCAGCTGATGCAAAAGACGCAAAAGAAAAAGGAGAAAAATAGAGATGGGCGTATCTATTGATGATATTAAAAAGCTAAAAGAAATAACTGGCATTGGTTTAACTGATGCTAAAGTTGCTTTAGTTGAAGCTAATGGTGATTTTGATAAAGCACTAGAGTCTCTTAGAAAAAAAGGGTTAACTAAAGCAGAAAAAAAAGGTGATCGTGAAGCTAGAGAAGGCTTAATTGACAGTTACGTTCATAATGGACGTATCGGTGTCTTGGTTGAAGTTAATTGCGAAACTGACTTTGTGGCTAGAACGGATAATTTTAAATTATTTGTTCATGAGATTGCTTTACAGATTGCAGCCATGTCACCCGAATATATTAGCGAGGCCGACATTCCAGTAAGCGAGATGAAGCGTGTGCGTGATGAAGCTATAGAGCGGGTTAAGGCCGAAGGTAAACCGACCGAAATTGCTAACAAAATCGTCGATGGTCAGGTCAAGAAACATTTTGACGAAAAAGTACTTTTAAGCCAAGTCTATATAAAAGACGAAAAACAAACAGTGGGCGATTTTGTCAAAGAAAACATTGCTAAGACTGGTGAGAATCTCATCATTCGTCAATTTAAACGCATTGAACTTGGCGTTAGCGAATAGTGTTATTTTTGTTTTTATTATAGTACTAATGCTATACTAAAACTCATGAAAAAGTGCGTTTCAGATTTTTTTGGTTTAATAAAAAAACGCACTCACTATCGATACGATATTAAATATAACTCTGCGTTTACTATTGTTGAGTTAATTATAGTAGTAACTATCATCGGGATATTGTCAATCATTGTCTTGGTTTCTTATGTTGGGGTTGCAGAAAAAGCAAACATTGCATCTTTATCTTCAGATTTAAATAATGCTTCAAAACAACTTGAAATGTTTTTAGTAGAAAATAATAACTATCCAATTACAATAAATTGTAATCAACCCGATAGCTTAAGTAATAGATGTGTTAAATCAAGTTCAGGATTAATATACCAGTATTCATCTATAAATAATTCTAAAACATATTGCATTTCGGCTTCAATCAATGAATTAAATTATAGAATAAAAAATAATAGTACAATTTCTGAAGGTAATTGTTTGGACTATGGTCTAGTGATGCATCTTGATGCAGGTAATTATGAGTCCTATCCAGGATCAGGAACCATATGGAGTGATTTAAGCGGAAATAATCTTGAAGCCACTTTGTTTAATGGTGTGACTTATACGACTGATGCTGGAGGTGCGATGAGTTTTGATGGAGCTAATGATTACGTTAATATTCCTTACGCTAATCAATTTAATATAAAATATGCAATTTCTTTGTCGATTTGGATTAAACGAACTTCTGGCTTTAATCAATTACAAGATACTATGATATTAGGAAGACCACCAGCTTGGTATTTTTACGACTCTTATAATAGCGGTAATATTCATAGTGATGTATTCATTGATGGCACAAGAAGAGCAGCTAGAACTGTTGCTGTGCCTTTTGATGGAAATTGGTATCAAGTAACATATACTTATGATAGTAATAATCAAACTTCAAAAATTTATAGAAATGGTATTTTGTCCAGTTCTATAACTATTACTGGATTGACAAATTATCTAATTGATTCATCAACGGCAAATTTTTCAAGAATGGGCCAAAACACTGTTGGAAGAACTATGATTATTAACGATGCTTATGTATACAGCCGAGCATTATTAACAGAGGAAATAACACAACATTATAATTTACATAAAAGTCGTTATGGTTTATAGATAATACTTATTCTAGCACTTATTAGTTTATTCCTATAAAATAGAATGTATTATGTTTGACATGAAACCATTTGAAAGTAAATTTGAACAAATTATAAGCCATTTCGAAGAAGAACTAAAAAAAATTCGTACTGGTAGGGCACATCCAGGACAATTAGATAGCATAAAGGTTGAAACGTATGGTAGTTTGATGCCAATAAATCAAGTTGCGAATATAACTGCACCAGAGGCTCAAATGCTATTGATCACACCCTTTGATCCCAGTAATATAAATTCAATTAGTAGTGCCATTCGTGCCGATCAAAGCTTAGGTTTGAATCCAAGCGATGACGGTAGGGTAATACGCGTACCAATACCTGCACTAACGGAAGAACGTCGTAGAATGATTGCTAAACAAACAGCTGAAAAGGTTGAAGAAGCAAAAATCGCAATTCGTAATATTAGGCAAGATGCTCAAAAAGAAGCAAAAAGAAAAAAAGATGCCAAAGAAATATCAGAAGACGACTTAAAAAGAATAGAAAAGCAGATTGACAGTTCTATTGTATTAATAAACAGTCGTGTTGACGAAATGTATAAAGCAAAAGAGAAAGAAATTTTAACGATATAATGGATGAAATAAAAGTTCCGAATCATATCGGCTATATTGTTGACGGAAATCGTCGTTGGGCGAAAAAACATGGATTACCAGCTTATGAAGGTCATTTAGCGGGTTATAATGTTGTTCAAGATATTGCCAAAGCTACCTTAGATGCGGGTGTTAAATACATGTCTGCGTACATTTTTAGTACTGAAAATTGGAAACGTAGTAAGGATGAGGTTGATAAATTGATGGGCTTGGTTCTAAAAATGTTGACAGCTGACTTACCGATTTTTGAAAAATACGATATTAAACTTAAAGTTTTGGGATCTCGAGAGGATGTTAGTGATCGTATACAAAAAGCCATAAAAGATGCAGAATCAAAAACAGCTAATAACAAAACTGGTACTTTAGCACTGTGTTTTAATTATGGCGGTCAGACAGAAATCGTTGATGCTTTTAAGAAAATTATTAAATCAGGGGTATCAGCGGACGAAGTAACCACCGAGTTGATTGAAAAAAATTTATATGAACCAGAAATTCCACCCGTTGATCTTATCGTAAGAACAAGCGGTGAGCAGAGGATATCGAATTTTATGCTTTGGCGAGCAGCTTACAGTGAGATGATGTTTATAGATAAATATTGGCCTGATATGACAAAACAAGATGTTGAAGATATAATGAAAGAATACAATAAACGTTTTAGGCGTTTTGGAGGATAAATGGAGTTATTTTTTGGTATTATTGTCGGGCTAATTATTCTAATTATTTTAGTTGTTCTACATGAACTTGGCCATGCCATTACAGCACTTCGTAATGGTGTAGAAGTAAAGGAATTTGGTATAGGTCTGCCACCGACTGCGTGGACCAAAAAGCTAAAAAATGGAGTAATTTTCTCGATTAATTGGTTACCGCTTGGTGGGTTCGTTAGTTTAAAAGGGGAATATGATGCCTCCGATAAAAAAGGTGATTATGGAGCAGCAACTTTTTGGCAGAAAACAAAAATTTTATTTGCTGGCGTTATTGCTAACTGGGTGGTAGCTGGATTGTTATTAAGCGTTCTTGCGATTACTGGTCTCCCTAGAATTATGGAGAGTCAGTTTTCGATTGCAAATGATACAACGATCGTAAAAAATCCAGTTGAAATTGCCTCCATCGTCAAAGGTAATTCGGCTGAAAAAGCTGGATTTATGAAGGGCGATTCAATAATAAGTTTTGCTGGATATGAAACTTTCAGCTCCGAACAAATAATAAATCTTGCCAAGCAAAACAAAGGTAAAAATGTAGAGATTATTTATGAGCGTGGAGGAAATCGATATACAACTGATGTCTTATTAGGTTCAGATGAAAGTACGGGAATTTTTGGAGCAGGTTTAGGTCAACGAGAATTTATTAAGGCTACATGGTCGGCACCGATTGTTGGTTTTGGTTCAACGGTTCAATTTACTCTTATTACTTTCCAGGGTATAGGAGAGATGTTTACGAATCTTATAAGTGGTTTTATCATGCAATTTAGCTCAAATTCAAATGAACGTGCTGATGCGTCATTAAAGCTTAAAAACGTAGGGGACAGCGTAGCAGGTCCAATTGGAATAATCGGAGTGATATTTCCTTCGGCCAAACAGGCTGGAATGACACAACTTATATTTTTAACAGCAATAATATCTTTGACTTTATCTGCTATGAATATTCTGCCGATTCCAGCATTAGACGGTGGTAGATGGTTTGTAACTTTAATTTTTAAGTTATCCAAGAAAAAATTAACTAAAGAGCGTGAAGAAAAAATTCAAATGGTTGGTTTTTCATTTCTAATGGGCTTAATAATATTGGTGACTTTTGTTGATGTCGCAAAACTATTCTAAATTAATAAAAATCACATTCTTTTTAGTATGGATTATTACAAGCTTTATAGTAGCGGAATTAATATTATCTATAATATCGGTATTATTAGAAAATATATTTAATTTTTCATTAGACTCACTAAATAGTGCACTAGTGAACACTGTCTATGCATCAATATTATATTTATTGACTCTGGTTATTGCGATAATTTCACCACTGTATTGGAAGAAAAAGATTAATACTAACATAAAAGATATTGGGCTAGATAGGCTACCAAGCTGGGGGGATATATTAATAACTCCTGTTAGTATTATTGGATATTTTTTATTTTCAGCATGTTTATTGATTATATTTACAAATATCTTTCCTTGGATTGATGCTAATCAAGTCCAAGATATAGGCTTTGATAATTTAAGCCAACGTTACGAATATTTACTTACTTTTTTTACATTAGTCATTATTGCTCCATTTGCTGAAGAAACGTTATTTAGGGGTTATTTGTTTGGAAAAATTAAAAAATATGCTCCTGTATGGGTCGCAATATTAATTACTAGTATGGTATTTGGATCGGTACACTACGGTGGTTGGAACGTAGTAATTGATACTTTTGCATTAAGTGTAGTGTTGTGTATAGTTCGAGAAATGACTGGAAGTATTTGGGCTTCAGTTTTACTTCATATGTCGAAAAATGCTATAGCTTATTTTATGCTATTTATTAATCCATTATTTTAAAATAAACTAGGATATATTATGCGATTATCAAGATTAGTATCAAAAACCAGTAAAACTGCCCCATCGGATGATGTTGCAAAGAACGCTCAATTATTAACTAAAGCAGGCTATATTCATAAGGAAATTGCTGGCGTTTATGCTTATTTACCACTTGGGCTAAAAGTACTTGAAAATATCAAGCAAATCGTTAGAGAAGAAATGAATGCCGTCGGTGGTCAGGAAGTTATGATGTCAGTTTTACAGCCGAAAGATATATGGGAAAAAACTGATCGTTGGGATGACACGAAAGTAGATAATTGGTTTAAAACTAAGTTGGTAAATGGTGCTGAACTTGGAGTAGGGCTAACTCATGAAGAACCAATTGTTGATGCCTTGAGTAATTTTGTAAATTCTTATAAAGATTTGCCATTTTCTGTTTTTCAAATCCAATCTAAATTTCGTAATGAGTTGAGAGCAAAAAGCGGATTATTAAGGGGTAGAGAATTTTTGATGAAAGATATGTATACATTTTCTCGTAATCAGGAAGAGCATTTAGATGAGTATGAAAAAATAGTCGCATCCTATTTTAAAGTATATAACAGGTTAGGTATCGGTGATATCACTTACAGAACGTATGCTGATGGCGGAATATTTACTCCTCGTTTTAGTGATGAGTTCCAGACAATCAGTGAAGTTGGTGAGGATACTATTTATATAGATGAATCTAAACGAGTGGCAATTAATGCCGAGATAATTACTGATGAAAACTTACAAAAACTTGGTTTAGAAAAAAGTAATCTAGTTGAAAAGAAGGGCGTTGAAGTTGGCAATACTTTTCATCTAGAAAGCAAATATACTGATGCTTTGGATTTATATTATAACGACGAAAAAGGGATAAAACAGTCAATTATTATGGGTTGTTACGGAATAGGTATAAGTCGCTTAATGGGTGTTATTGCAGAAATATTTTCTGACGATAAAGGACTCGTGTGGCCAGAAAATATCGCTCCTTTTAGAGTATATCTAGTTAGGATTGGCGGTGAACAAGTAATTGATTGTGCTGATAATCTTTATGATGAATTAATATCCAAAGGCGTCGAAGTTTTGTATGATGATCGAGATGTTCATGTCGGTCAAAAGTTTGCAGATAGTGAATTAATTGGCATACCATATCGTGTCACGGTAAGCGATCGTATGATTGCTGATAATAGCTTTGAATTAGTAGAACGAAAGGATGGACAAAAAAGCGTATTGACACGTGAGCAACTGCTTGTTAAACTGGTCTGACTACATAATAATCTGTGTATTTCACGCTATATGTAGCGTATATGTTGCCATTATTAGCACCATATATTATTGAAAAGGAATATTTGATATGAAAAAATTATTTAAGATTACTAAAGAAGGCAAGGCTGAACTTGAAGCTGAGCTATTAACTTTGAAAGGTCGCCGAGGTGAAGTAGCAGAAAAAATTGCTGAAGCTAGAGATTTTGGAGATCTAAGTGAAAATGCTGAATATGATGTTGCTAGAGAGGAACAAGGTTTAATCGAAACTCGAATAGCCGAAATTGAAGATATTTTGAAAAACTGTGAAATTATAAAAATTGGGGCTAAATCGAAAATTGGTGTTGGAAGCAGAGTTGAATTAAAAACTGGCAAAAAACACGTCGCTTATACTATTGTCGGTCCAGTGGAAGCGGATCCGTTAGAAGGAAAAATTAGTGATGAGTCGCCAATTGGAGAAGCTTTGCATGGCAAAAAAGTTGGAGAAATGGCTACGATAAAAACTCCTAAAGGGGAAGTTACTTACGAAATTATAAGCGTTAGCTAATTATCATTTTCGAACTATCATAATCAGCTCTAATTTAGTGCGGATTATGTTATAATTTAGCAAATGGCGACACTTAAAGATTTTCGCGATGAGCGATTACGAAAGCTCAATGACTTAAGAAAAATGGGGATCAATCCTTATCCTTCTGATTCTAATCGCACTCATATGTGTCTTGAAATCGCATCAGGATTCGATAATTTAGAAGGTCAAGTGGTAACGGTTGCTGGAAGAATTGTTGGTATACGAAAATTTGGTAAGTTGGCATTTATTGTAGTTAAGGATTTTAGTGGCCGACTACAGCTATTTTTAAAACAAGATATCGTAGAAAAATTCGATCCTTCAAAAAATCAACTTGGAATTTCAGAGTTAAGCCTATTAGATACTGGAGATTTTGTTGAGGCAACTGGAAGAATAATAAAAAGTAAAACCGAGGAAATTTCAATTGAGGTTACTAATCTCAGACTATTATCAAAATCACTTAGACCGATGCCAAATGATGTTGACGGCTTTAAAAATAAGGAAGAACGTCTTCGTCGCAGATACGTAGATATTAATGTAAATCATGACGTTAAAGAGCGATTTATTCGTCGTAGTAAGTTTTGGCAAGCAACCCGCGATTATTTAAATCAGGATGGTTTTTTAGAAATAAATGTGCCAGTCCTCGAGCATACCACCGGAGGGGCCGATGCAACGCCATTTGTCACTCATATGGATGCTTTGGATCAAGATTTTTATCTAAGAATTAGCCATGAACTTCCATTAAAGCGATTGATTGGTGCTGGTTACGAAAAAGTATACGATATAGGTCCTAGATTTAGAAACGAAAATTATAGTGACGAGCATTTGCCAGAACATGTTGCCATGGAATGGTACTGGGCTTATGCTGACTGGCGGTCTGGAATGAAATTCATGGAAGAAATGTATCGCTTTGTTTTGAAACAAACATTCGGCAATCTCCAATTTAATATCAATGGAAAAGATATCGACATGAGCACTCAATGGGATATTTGGGATTATGCAAAAATAATCAATGACAGATATGCGATTGATATCTACGACAGTCCTATAGAAGATATCAAGAAAGTTTTAGTTGATAACAATCTTGAAGTTGAAAAGAGTGAAAATAGAGCACGTTGTATTGATAAGTTGTGGAAAAATATTCGCAAAGACGTGTCAGGACCTGTCTGGTTAATCAATACTCCAAAATTTATCAGTCCTCTGGCAAAAAATAATTTAAACGATGATAGGAGCGTACAACGCTTCCAAGCAATTATAGCTGGAAGTGAACTTGGTAATGGTTTTTCAGAGCTTAATGATCCGATTGATCAATTGAACCGTTTTGTTGAACAGCAAAAAATGCGTGAAGCAGGTGATAGTGAAGCTATGATGCTAGACATTGATTATATAGAGATGCTTGAGTATGGAGTTCCACCGACTTGTGGTTGGGGCTATAGTGAAAGAGTATTTTGGATATTCGAAAATGTTACAGCTCGCGAGGGAGTACCATTTCCACAATTGCGCACAGAAATTGATTCGACGACACGTGAAATTTACTCTGACATTAAATTTTAATCTTAAATTAACTTAAAATATTAAAAATACTTAAATAATACTTAATATAAGCTTATCAGGGTCCGACCCTGATAAGCTTATATTAAGTAAACTGTATGTTACAGTAAGGATAAATTGGTATATTGAGCTTAGTAGTGATTGTGGTTTGTTATAATAAACCTATCATGAAAAGAAAAATTCTCTTAAATATATTTGTTTTTTGTATATTTTTGTTATGTTTTTTCTATTCCAGTGATTTAAATGCTTCTGTTAATGATTTCGTCATAAAGGATTTTCAAGCTGATTACTATTTAAGTAAAAACGATGATAACAGATCAATTTTGAAAACTACCGAAAAAATAGTCGTTCAATTTCCAGATATAGATCAAAACCACGGCATTGAGAGATTTATAACTGATGAATATGATAATCACCCAGTGAAAGTAAAAGTATTATCGGTAGTGGATGAGAATGGTAATAATTTATCATATTCTACAAATAAAAATGATAATAATTTAGTAATCAGAATAGGCGATGCTGAAACATTCGTTCATGGTTTAAAAACATATGTCATAACCTATCAACAAATGGACGTGACAAAATATTATCAAGATTCTGATGCTACTGAGTTTTATTGGGATGTTAATGGTTTATATTGGTCACAGCCGTTCGATAAAGTATCAGTTAGGCTTCATTTAGAAAAAGAATTACAAGATAAGTTGACGGGCGGAATGTATTGTTACTACGGAGTCTTTGGTTTAAACAATCACTGTGATATTCAACAGACTCAAGGATATATTTCGGCAAGTGTAAATAGCCTAAATATTGGTGAAAATATGACTATAGCAGTTGGTTTTAAGCCGGGTACATTTAGCAGTTTTAGTTTTTCAAATATCGAATGGGTTGTCTCTCATATCGTAGATATAATGCTAATTTTAAATATTATTTCTTTGCTGATAATATTCTTGATTAAAAAAGTAAAAGCAAAAAACCACCCTGGCAAGGGAACAATAATACCTGAATATTTGCCGCCTAAAGATACGAATATATTATTATCATCGATAATTAGTAGGAATACTTCGAAGTGGACAGTTTTAATTTTAATGGATTTGGCAGTTCGACATAAAATTAAAATATTACAAGAATCTAAAAAGTTTTGGTTCTACGAAATAAAAAAATATAAGATTGAATTTATAGACGATAATGATTTAGATGATATCGATAAAAAAATTATCAATAGTATATTCGGCCCGAATCCACAGTCTGGTGATCAATATGATATTGAAATGGCACGTGCTGATTATAAATTGTCAAGCAGATTGAGAAATATTTTTCAGTATGCTGATAAAAAATCTATATCTTTAGGTTATTTCAACATTGATAAAAAACTGAAAAAGAATTTATATATCATAGGATTTACATCCCCAATAATTTCTTTTATTTCTTGGCAGTTATTTAGTAATAGTTATACGACAAAAGACGTTGATATATTACCGTTATTTTCAATCGTTTCAATTGTTTTTTGTTTATTAATGATATCAACAATCAAACCAATGTCAGAAAAGGGAAGAAATCTATTTGATTATTTGAAAGGACTAAAGATGTATATAAAATTAGCTGAAGCTGACAGATTGAGAGTTTTACAAAGCCCAGAAGGTGTTCAAAAGACTGAGATTAATGCTACTGATGAAATTGAGGTAATACATTTATATGAAAGACTCTTACCGTACGCCATATTATTTGGATTAGAAAAAAAATGGAATAAGGTTTTGGGGGATTTTTACGAAAAGTTAGAGACTCAACCTGATTGGTACGTTGGTGCAGGAAATTTTAATGCTATAAATTTTGCCTCAGCGGTCTCAAATTTTTCAAGTTATGTTTCTTCTTCTAGCCCATCATCTGGCGGTTCATCAGGTGGTGGTTCGTCTGGCGGTGGCGGTGGCGGTGGCGGCGGTGGCGGTTGGTAAAATTATATTTTCAAAGTTTGATACAATAATTGTATGTTAGATATTAAATTTATTCGCGATAATCCTGATGAAGTCCAAAAAAACGCACAAAACAAGGGATGTGATGTAGATATAAAAACTCTTCTTGAAATTGATTCAAAGCGACGAAAACTTAAAGCCGAGATTGATGAACTACGTGCTAAGCGTAATGAAAATGTTGCAAAAATGAAAGGTGCAAAGCCGACTAGCGAACAAATATCAGAAGGAAAAGACCTTCGAGAACAACTTGTCGAAATGGAAAGATTATTATACGAAATTGATGAAACTTTCGATAATTTGATAAAGAAAGTGCCGAATATGGCCCTTAAAGATGTCCCGATAGGTAGTAGCGAAGATGAAAATGTCGTTATAAAAACGGTAGGAGAGATTCCAGAATTTGATTTTACACCGCTAAATCACGCCGATATTGCTAATAAGAGAGGTTGGCTTGACAAGGAACGTGCTTCGAAAGTGGCAGGTAGCCGATTCGCTTATTTAAAAGGTGACCTCGTAAAACTACAATTTGCTATCATACAATTTGTAATTGATACCTTAACGGATGAAAATAAAATTATCGAAATCATCAGAGATGCCAATCTAGATGTATCTACAAAACCGTTTATTCCAATTCTTCCACCGTATATGATTAGAACTGAACTTTATGATGCGATGGATAGGCTAGAACCACGCGATGATCGCTATAAATTAGATGCTGATGATTTGTGGTTACAAGGAAGTGCAGAACATGTTTTAGGAAGTATGCATACCAATGAAATATTTAAAGAGACTGACCTACCTTGTCGTTATTTAGGCTACGCCACTAGTTTTCGTCGTGAGGCCGGTACGTATGGTAAGGATATGGAAGGAATATTGCGAATGCATCAATTCGATAAACTTGAAATGGAAAGTTTTACGGTTGGTGAAGATGGATTGAAAGAACATTTATTTTTTGCATCAATTCAAGAATATTTAATGAAGCAATTTGATCTGCCATATAGAGTCATAAAAAAGTGTACTTTTGATATTGGTAAACCGAACGCCAGTGGAATGGATGTAGAAGTTTGGTTACCGGGTCAAAACAAATATCGAGAGACTCACACAGCTGATTATATGACTGATTATCAGGCAAGAAGATTGAATACTCGAGTACGTCGAAAATCCGGTGATGTTGAGCTCATTTTTACTAATGATGCTACAGCCTTTGCATTAGGCAGAATCATGATAGCTATTATAGAAAACGGGCAGACAAAAGATGGAAAAGTAAGGATTCCAAATGTATTAAAAGAATATTTAAAAAATAAAATATATTTATAAAGTAGCAAAAAATAAATCTAGTTTCATTTTTTCGGTAAGTTTTTTGCTTAGAGAAATTTATGTAATTTTGCTATAATATACATAGGCAGAATAACTTAACAAGAGGAGGGTAGTATGATTACATCAATTCAAGTTACAGGTATTGCTTACGAGATTGACGAGCCAACAAAAAAGTATGTCATGAAAAAAGTTGGAAAATTAGATCGATATCTACCCAGGCATGCACGAAAGAGTGTTTCGGCTGAAGTTAAATTGAGTCAAGTTAATCGTGATTTTGGAAATAAATATGAAGCTGAAATCATAATGCAGATTCCAAACAAGATTATAGTTGCTAAGGATTCAACCAGTAATATTTTGGCAGCAGTTGATATTGTTGAAGCCAAAATTAAGACTCAGCTAAAAGAATATAAAGAGGCAACTATAGCACATATTGGAAATCGTGGTGTGCTGAGTCGTTTTAAGAGAAGTTTTAAGCGTGAATCGTAATTTATAATACCAGTTTACACAATAATTTATAAGTGTTTGACATCTTGTATAGTATCTATTTTAGTCTTATAATTAGGCGCATAGTATTTTACTTAGAGTTTTTTAATAGGGAGTAATAATTTTTTATCATGATAAATAAAAATAAGGTTTTGACAAAAATTTTCGGTGACCCTCAAGCCCGAATTTTGAAAAAGCTTCAAAAAAGGGTAGCGTCTATCAACAGTCTTGCCGATAAATATAAAGAGATGTCAGACTCTGAGCTAAAAGAACAAACGATAATCTTAAAGAAAAGATTATCAAAAAAAGGTGTAATGATCGATAATATTTTGCCTGATGCATTTGCTTTAGTGAGAGAAGTAAGCGATCGAGTTTTAGGTCAACGACATTTTGATGTGCAACTTATTGGTGGTATGGCTTTACATGAGGGTAATGTCGCAGAAATGAAAACTGGTGAGGGTAAAACATTAGTGGCTACTTTACCAGCATATTTGAATGCTCTCGAAGAAAAGGGTGTTCATATCGTGACCGTCAACGATTATCTAGCTCAACGCGATGCGGGTTGGATGGGCGGTATATATAATTTTCTGGGTCTTTCTGTCGGTGTAATTATTAATGAGCAATCATTTTTATATGATTCCGATTTTAATAATGAAGGCGTACATTATGATGAACGTATGAAACATTTACGACCAGTAAGTAGGAAGGAGGCTTATTCGGCTGATATTACTTATGGTACAAACAATGAGTTCGGTTTTGATTATCTTCGAGATAACATGGTCAACGAAGTTGAATTATTGCGTCAACGTGATTTAAATTTTGCTATCGTAGACGAAGTAGATAGTATTTTGATAGATGAAGCACGTACGCCATTGATTATTAGTGCACCAGTGGCTGAGAATCCAGAAAGTTATCGCCAATTTGCAAAGATTGCTGCCAAACTTGAGCCATCTGATTATATATTAGACGAGAAACATCGTTCTGTTTCTTTAAGTGATGAGGGAACTGAAAAAGTTCAAAAAATGTTGGGAATAAAAAATTTATACAGTCCAGACTACGTTCGCTCTGTTTATCATATGGATCAGGCACTTAGGGCACAAACATTGTTCAAGCGTGACAAAGATTATGTAGTAACTAATGATGGCGAAGTAATTATCGTCGACGAATTTACGGGTCGTTTAATGCAGGGGCGTCGTTATAACGAAGGTTTACACCAAGCAATCGAAGCAAAAGAAGGTGTAAATATTTTGCAAGAGAGTATGACTCTTGCAACAATATCTTTTCAAAATTATTTCCGTTTATATAAAAAATTGTCCGGTATGACAGGTACTGCCTTTACTGAAGCAGAAGAATTTCAACAAATATACAGTCTTGATGTTGTGGTTATACCACCGAATCGACCACTTATCAGGAATGATAAGGATGACTTAATATTTAAAACTGAAAAAGCTAAGATTAAAGCAGTAGTATCAGCCATAGCCGAATACCATAAACAAGGACGTCCAGTTTTGGTCGGTTCAGCTTCAATTGCGAAAAATGAACTTATTGCATCATATCTTGATAAAGCTAAAATTCCTTATGAAGTACTAAACGCCAAGAATAACGAACGTGAGGCAACTATTATCGAGAAAGCCGGCGAAAAAGGAGCTATTACCTTAGCGACAAACATAGCAGGACGTGGTACTGATATTAAACTAGGTGAAGGTGTTAGAGAATTGGGTGGCCTAGTCGTAGTTGGCTCTGAAAGACATGAGGCGAGAAGAATTGATAATCAGCTTAGAGGGCGCGGTGGTCGACAAGGTGACCCCGGAGAAACTCAGTTTTATGTATCCACTGAAGATGATTTGATGCGTATATTCCAAGGAGAAAGGATTGCTTCTTTGATGGAAAAGTTAGGTGTTGGTGAGGATGTCCCGATTCAAAATAAGGCAGTTTCCAAAACTCTCGAAGCAGCTCAGAAACGAGTTGAAGGATTTAATTTTGACACACGAAAAAATGTTGTTCAATATGACAACGTCATTAATCGTCATCGTCGTGTTGTCTATACGATGAGGCGAAAAATTCTTGAAGGCGATATTATCAAACCAGAAATTGATAAACTAATAGAATCATCTGTCAGGGAATTAACGATTCTTCCTATCAAAAATAATCCAAAATTTGTTGATGAATTCGAGTCAATTTTTCCAATTAATGAAAAAGAGATTAAATTAATTGGAGAAGTAAAAAAGGATAAAAACAGATTTGCCGAAGCCTTGAGATATGTCAAAAAGTTTTACGAAGCAAAAGAAGAAGAGCTTTCTCCTGATATTATGAGGAAGGTTGAAAGAGAAGTATATTTACAGGTTCTAGATACTTTGTGGATGCAACATTTAGAGAATATGCACCATTTACGTGAAGGTATTCATTGGCGTAGTGTTGGTCAAAGAGATCCTTTAGTCGAATATAGAAGTGAATCTCAAAAACTATTTGATAGCCTTCAAGTTACATTACGCGATGAAGTATTACGTGCAATGACTCATGTTCATCGAAGTGATGTTGTTGCTCAAACAAAAGAAGAGTATGATACTGAGTTAACACGTTTGGCAGAAAATGCTGTAGAAAAAGGAGTCAATGAGATTTCTGGCGGACAAGAGAATCGTGATGATGATTTTAGTCTATCCAAATCTAATAACGTAAATTTATCAAATCAAAGAAAAAATTTAGCTCGTAAGAAAAAGAAATCACAGCGAAAAAATCGTAAGAAAAATAGAAAATAGGGCAGGCGGAAAGAGAAATTAATGAAACATACTGTTGAAGAAATAAAATTAAAAAATGGTGCACGAGGGTTGTTAATTGATGTTCCTGATGCAACGACTATGAACATGCAATTTCATTTTCGTGCAGGTGATCGTTATACAAAATCTAATGAAATTGAACAAGTAGCTCATATTATGGAGCATATGGCTTTTGGTGCGAATTCACGCTACAAAAGCGAAGAATTTGAATTTGAGTTTACAAAAAATGGTGCTTATCACAATGCTTTTACGAGCGATCTTTCGATGGTTTATGAAGCCGATTGTGCGGATTTTGAATGGGATAGAATTTTGGATTTACAAAAACTTACTATTTGTAAACCGAAATTCAACGAAACTGAACTAATTGCCGAAAAAGGAAATGTAAAAAGCGAGTTGACTAATTATTTAAATGATCATCAACGTTTATTATGGCCAAAAGTCCAACAGCTGTTAGGTGAAAACGTATTAACTTATAGGCAATCACTGCGAACGATAGCAAATGTAAAGTTATCTGATGTTCGTGAACATCATCGTCGGACCCACACGACAAATAATTTACGCTTTGTAATTGCTGGTAAGCTACAAGGACGAAAGGCGGAAATAAAACGTCAGATTGAGAGTTTCGAATTGGAAGCTGGTGAACGTTTTAAAGTTCCGCATGATATTTTAAATAAGGCTAATCCGACAGTAATAAGGCGAAAAGATGCAACTAATTTGACGTTTGGAATATTTTTTGTAGTTCCTCGGGAAATAAATGATGAAGAATTGGACGCCATGCATTATCTTAACCATATACTAACGGGGACGATGTATTCACGAATTTTTGGAGCTGCTCGTAAAAAAGGGCTAGCCTATAATGTTGGAGCTTATGCAGCCTCCGGCTTTTATAATAGTAGTTGGGATATTACAGGACAGGTTAATCATGAATCTGCTGGTGAGCTAATTGATATTATCGTTAGAGAAATAAAAAATGTTTTAGATGGAAATATTAAGAATGATGAATTGGATATTGCAAAGTCATTTGCTCTTGGTCGCTATCAAATGGGTGCTCAAACAGTTTCACAAATTAGTGGATTCTATACTGGACGCTATTTCGCAGATGATTTTATAAAAGATTATGAAAAAGTTCCTGAAATGATAAAAAACGTAACGCTTGATAGAATGGTTGATACTGCTAGATACTTTATTAATCAAGATAAATGGGTTTTGGCAGCGGTAAGTAGTGGTGATAAACAAGAACTGATTGATCTCAACGATAAAGTAGAAACATTATTTAAATCAAGTTAATATAGAAATATGAAAATTGCGATTGCTGGATACGGATTGGAAGGCGAATCGAATTATCGATATTGGTCAAAGTATCCTGATAGTGAAATTACAGTTGTTGATCAAAAACAACCTGATTTTCAAATCCCTGTCGGTGTCGAGTCAATAATCGGAAGTGACGCCTTTGAGAAATTAACGAATTTTGATCTCGTGGTTCGTACTGCTGGTTTATCACCAAACAAAATCCATACTAATGGAAAGATTTGGTCATCTACCAACGAATTTTTTTCTAAATGCCCAGCATTAATTATTGGAGTCACTGGTACGAAAGGTAAGGGTACAACTGCTAGTTTAATTGAGTTTATATTACGAGAAGATAGTAAAAAAACTTGGTTATTAGGTAATATTGGTAAACCATCTCTTGATGTGATTGATAAAATACAACAGGATGATATTGTCGTGTATGAAATGTCGAGTTTTCAACTTTGGGATGTAGAAAGATCTCCTCGAATTGCTTTAATTTTGTTTATCGAAAAGGATCATCAAGATGTACATAATGATATGCAAGAATATTTAAATGCCAAAGGCAACATTACTCGTTTTCAAAATAGTAATGACTTATTAATTTATAATGCGTCAAATCAGTATGCAGTTGATATTTCAAAAAAATCAAAAGCCAAAAAAGTTGCTTATCAGAGTGATTTGAGTGCTCATGTTCATGATAATTATTTCTATTACGGTTCCGAACAAATCTGTCCAGTTTCTGTCCTAAAGATTCCTGGTATTCATAATCAAGACAATGCTTGTGCTTCAATTGATGCAGTTTGGGAAATTATAAATGATAAATCAGCTATCGAAAGGGGATTTAGTAAATTCTTAGGATTGCCTCATCGATTGCAATTCGTTCGAGAGTTTAACGGCGTAAAATATTATGATGATAGTATTGCTACGACTCCCAGTTCAGCAATTGCTGCTCTAAGGTCATTTGACTCTAAAAAAGTAATTATACTTGGTGGCTCACCGAAAGGCTCAGATTTTGATGAACTTGGAAATGAATTAACAAAACATGATGCCTATGCAATATTAATTGGTGATGAGGCCGAAAAAATATCAAACTCATGTAATAAAAATGGTTTTAGAAATTACGAAATTATTCAAAATCCCAATATGAAAACTATTGTTGATAGAGCGAAAATTATTGCCGACCCGGGTAGCGTAGTTTTATTAAGTCCAGCGAGTGCTAGTTTTGGTCTTTTTAAAAATTATTCGGATAGAGGTAATCAGTTTATTGAAGCGGTAATGGATTTGTAGCCATGCAATCATTACTAAAACGTTTGAACTCTTTATCAGGTCAAATTGATTCAGCTTTTTTAAAACTTGATATTGAAAATAAAAAAAATGTCCTGAATAATTTAAATAAGCAATTATTAAATTCAGATATTTGGAATAATCCTTTCGAGGCTCAAACAAAAAGTAAACAACAGGCATCCCTAAACGGTCTTATCGAACCTTGGATTACGCTAAAATCTCAAGTTGATGACATCGTCGAATTAATTGGATTAAGCGACGATAGTTTGTGGACTGAATTCGAGGGTCAAATTATAGCTTTAGAAAAAGAATATAATAAACTTCGCAAAGATTTATTATTTGACGGTAAGTATGACAATTACAACGCAATAATTAGATTAAGTGCTGGTGTTGGAGGAACTGACGCTCAAGATTGGACAGAGATGCTTGAAAGAATGTATCTAAGATGGGCAACAAAATCTAATTTAAAAACAACTATCATTGAACGATCATCAGGAGAAGAAGCTGGGATAAAGTCGAGCGTGATTGAAGTAATTGGTCCGTTCGCATATGGAAAACTTCGTAGTGAACACGGTGTTCATAGGTTAGTTAGGCTTAGCCCTTATAATAGCGATAATTTACGCCAAACAAGTTTCGCATTAGTGGAAATATTACCTCAAATTGAAGCAACTGAAGAAGTAAAAATTGATGAAAAAGATTTAAAAATTGATGTATTTAGAGCTGGAGGGCATGGTGGTCAAAGTGTTAATACTACTGATAGTGCTGTTCGGATTACTCATCTTCCGACTGGAATTGTCGTATCTATACAAAATGAACGATCTCAGCTTCAAAATCGCGAAACAGCAATGCGTATATTACGTTCTAAATTAATACAACTTCAAGTAGAGCAACAAGTAGCAAGTATTGATGACTTAAAAGCCGGCGAATCTGCTAATTGGGGATCACAAATACGTAACTACGTATTACATCCTTATACATTAGTGAAAGATACTCGTACTAAATATGAGGATCGCGATGTTCAATCTGTTCTCGATGGCAAGATTGACGATTTTATTGAAGCCTATTTATCATCTCAATTTTCAAATCAATAGCGTTAATTTATAAAGCTAATGCTATACTTGTGATAGGAATAGGAAATAATATGTATAAATATTTTAATAAATCATTGTCAAAAGGCTTTACTATTATTGAAGTCGTTGTAGTTATTGTAATAATGGCAATTTTAAGTACGATATTCATCGTATCCTATCAAAAAACCATAGATAATACAGACAAGGCAAACTTGCGAAATGATTTATATAAAGCCACGACTCAATTAGAAAAATATAACAGTATGAATGGTGGTTATCCTGCAAGTTTGTCATCTTTGGATGAGGGGGAGTTAGAAGCTTCGGAGGGTACTACTTATACTTATGTTTATTATTCAGCTGATAACTCTTACTGTCTATCTGGCGTAAAATTCGACTTCACTTACTATGTAACTTCGAATAACAATAAACCAGCAGAAGGTTCATGCTCCTAGAAAGTCAGTTTGGCTCGTGAATCATTTTTTTGATAATTACTACTTATGCTATAATTAATCAAGTAATGATACTGTTAGATAGAGTAACAAAAACATACGGAAAAGATATAAACCCGTCATTAAACCGCGTCAGTATGTATATTGAACCGCGTGAATTTGTTATATTAGTCGGTACTAGTGGCGCTGGCAAATCTACTTTATTAAAACTTTTGACTCGTGAAGAGAAACCAACAAATGGAAAAATTGTTGTTGGTGGAATCGATTACGATACACTAAAAGACGCTCATATTCCTATGTTACGTCGTAAAATTGGAGTAGTGTTTCAAGATTTTAAACTATTGCCTCAAAGAACAGTTTTTGAAAATATTGCCTTCGCATTGGAAGTTGCTGGTATGACCAGAAGAGAGATTAAAAGTACTGTACCGAAAGTAATCGAACTTGTTGGTTTAAGTGGCAAAGAAAAATATTTCCCACGCCAGCTTTCTGGCGGTGAATCTCAAAGAGTTGCAATCGCTAGGGCAGTCGTAAGACAACCAAAAATACTAATTACTGATGAGCCGACCGGTAATCTAGATCCTAAACATAGTTGGGATATTATTCGTTTACTTGAAAAGATTAACAAATATGGAACGACCGTTTTACTAACCACTCATAATGCGGAAATTGTCAATAAATTAAAGAGACGGGTTATTACACTTGAGCATGGACAAATTACTGGTGATCAAGCAGAAGGAAGTTATAGGCAATGATCGCAAAAAAAAAGAAGATTGAACCAAAATCGCTTATTAACCAGAAGCGTAACAGTAGGCGTCTACTAACCTTTTATCGTATTTGTCGTTATGGGTTTGATAGTTTTATCAGAAATTCATGGCTTACTATTGCTGCGACGGCCGTTATGGTAATTACTTTACTAATTATTTTTACTGCAGTAGTTGCTCAAAAAGTAATGACTGACACAGTTAGTCTTTTGAGTGATAAAGTTAATATGTCCATCTATTTAAAAACTGATACGTCCGACAAGGATGGTAGTGAATTAGTTTCAGAATTAAAAAAATTATCATCAGTTCGTTCGGCTGAATTTATAAGTTCCGCAAAAGCAATGAGTGATTTAGCTAAAGAAAATAGTGATGACCCAGCATTTTTATCGGCTATAAAAGAGGCAAGCAATAAAACTCCAGCAACAATAAGAGTAGCTGTTAAAAACATTAATGACACTAATGAGTTAGAGAAATTTGTTGAAGAAAATGATTTAGTAAGTAAACATATTAATCCAGATTTTAAACCTTCCTTTGCCGGAGAACGAAGAGACATAATAAAATCGATTGGGAGAGTAGTAAGCTTTATCCAAAAAGTCGGTATTATAGTTGGAATATTATTCGTAATCATTTCTTCCTTAATTATTTTTAACACGATACGAATGGCGATATTTAATCGAAAGGAAGAGATCCAGATGATGCAATTAATCGGTGCCGATAGATTTTTTATTCGTGGTCCATTTTTGATAGAATCAATTTTTTATGGAATAATTGCTGCTTTTATTACCACTGGAATAGGGGTTTTTGGCTTAAGTAAAGTCGCTCCAATCTTGAAAAGCTACCAGATAAATATTCAGCCAACTCTGGATTATATGGCTGATTATCATTTGGCATTAATCCTTTTAGCCATGATTATTATTGGGTCAATTATTGGTATAATCTCATCAATATTAGCAACGCATCGTTATCTAAAATTATAAAATTATCATGAAAAAAAATACAAAAAAAATATACTATAAATCTATATTTACCAAAATTACACTTTTTATCATCAGTGTATTACTCATTATTACGGTGCCAATGCAATTAACGAAAAACGCTTCAGCTGATGAGTATGATAATCAAATTAATTTACTTCAACAACAAATTCAGACTGCACAAGCCGAGGCTGATATTTTAGCAAGTCAGGCGAATACATATAGAAATGCTATAGCTAAATTACAAAATCAAATAGATATTATTCAATCTGAAATAAATGTCAGTCAGATACAATACGAAAAACTCGTCGCACAAATTATTAAAACGGAAGAAGATATTAAGAATAATAAAGATGCTCTTGGAAAAACAATCGCTGATATGTATGTGGATGATAATATTACCCCCATTGAAATGATTGCAAGTAGCAATAGTATTAGTGATTTTATAGATAAACAAGAGTATCGTTCATCAATACGTAATCAGCTGTCTGTAACAATCTCAAAGATAAAAGATTTAAAAATGCAGTTAGAAGAACAGAAAAAAGACGTGGAAATTGTTTTAAATAAACAAAAGGCTCAACATGCCAGCTTGGATGCAGCTCGATCTGAGCAACAGAATCTTCTTGAACAAACACGAGGACAAGAGGCGGTATATCAGCAATTAATAAGTGATTCAAGACAACAATTAGAGGCTGTAGCTGCTCAGCAAAGAGCTTATTATCAAAGCTTATTGAATAGTGGTAATGACGGAAGTGCTGGTGTATATGGTAGTTTTGAATGGACTAATTGGAGCGGAAATCAAGGTTGTGGGGGTGACGGTTATCCTTATTGCGGTATCCAAGATAGCTACTCTGATCCTTGGATGTTGTACAATCGGGAATGTGTTAGTTATGCAGCTTGGGCTATATCTGAACGCTATGGACGTTATGTTAGCCCTTTCTATGGAAATGGTAATGCATATCAGTGGGTAACATACGGTCCATACTATAGTGGTGCAATTAGAGTATATAATCCTCAGGCCGGTGATGCGGTTGTTTTACCGATTATAGACGGTTTTTCGCCTTTAGGTCATTTAATGGTAGTTGAATCAGTTAGTGGAGATTGGGTTCATGTAAGCCAATATAATTACTGGGGTACAGGTGAATATAGCACTATGGATATTAGAAATTCCGGCGTAGTGTTCCTTAGATTTCCGCCAAAAATAATCGAATAATTATTGTAAATTTTATAATTATTTTATAAACTAAACCACGTTGCGTTATACTTAAATATAGTAGAAATTTCTGTAAAAATAGGGGATGTAATGAAGCACGTCGGAGCAAAAATTAGAAACAAATTATTTAGTCGGAATAAATTTCGTCAATTTTATAAAAACTACAAGTCAATCATATTATTTGTTGCTTTTGTATTAACTATGGCTGGAGGTTATATTTTAGGTACGTATCATTATCAAATTGAAGCCTTGGTTGGACCAGTTTTTGGGTACAAGGCTCATTCTGGAAGTATCGATTTGAAATCACTTCAAGAAACTTATAACCACTTAGCTTCAAAATATGATGGTGAGATTGATAAATCTGCATTAATACAGGGTGCTAATAGAGGTATGGTAAGTGCTGTTGGCGATGCTTATACGATTTATATGAGTCCTCAAGAAGCTGAAGACTTTGATAATAGTCTTACTGGATCAATTGGTGGCGGTATTGGTGCGGAAATTAGCCAAAGAAAGAATCAGATAACAATAATACGTGTTTTGGCTAATAATCCTGCTATCGAAGCTGGTTTACAAGCAAACGATTTAATATTGAAAATTAATGATGAATCAACTAGTGAATGGACAGTTGATGAAGCAGTAAGCAAGATTAGAGGTGAAGAAGGTACGACCGTCAAGTTAACTATCCAGCGTGGAAGTGAGATAAAAGAATACAGTATCACTAGGGCTATTATAAATAACCCAAGTGTAACTAGTACAATCGAGGACGGTTTAGGTGTTATGACTATTTCTAGATTTGATACTGAGACTGGCGATTTAGCAAAAATAGTAGCACAGAACTTTATTAAACAAGATGTCAAAGCGATAATCTTGGATCTTCGTGGAAATGGCGGAGGTTATGTTAATGCCGCTAGGTCGGTCGCAGGCTTATGGTTGGATAATAAAATAATTGCAACTGAAAGAAGTGGTAATACGATTAAATCGACAATACGCTCTGGAAGTAATGCGATACTTGCGGAAATACCTACGATTGTTTTAGTAAATGAAAGTTCAGCAAGTGCCAGTGAAATAGTTGCAGGGGCGTTGCAAGATCATAAAGTGGCTAAAATTGTCGGAACTGTAACTTATGGCAAGGGGAGTGTTCAACAATTAATAAACCTAAATGATGGAGCAGAATTAAAAATTACCATAGCTCGTTGGTATACTCCTAATAATAAAAATATCAACGGTTCAGGAATAGAGCCTGACATAGTAATAGATTTGACTTCATCTGATATAGATAATGGTAATGATCCTCAAATTAATAGAGCAAAGGAAGAACTTGGTTATTAACACTTGTTTATTTAGCTTGGAATGTAGTAGTATATGAGTATTATGGATATAAAGAAAAAAATCTTATTAGTGGAGGATGACTCAGCTTTATCCGGAATATATAAATCTCGTCTTGAAATGGAGGGATTCGAAATAAGGGAAGTTAACAATGGTGAACAAGCTTTGTCGTCTGCGGTTGAATTTAAACCTGATTTGATTTTATTAGATGCAATGATGCCAAAAATAAGTGGTTTCGATGTTTTAGATATACTAAGAAATACCCCTGAGACTGCCAACATTCATATCATTATGTTAACTGCACTAAGCCAACCAAAAGATAAAGAAAGGGCTCAATCTTTGGGTGTCGATGATTATCTTGTAAAATCTCAAGTCGTAATCGGAGATGTCGTAGAAAGAGTAAAGTATTATTTAGGAATCAGTCCAAAGCCTGAAGAAAATAAATAATTTTTGTCAAATAAAAAAGCACCGTATTAGTTAAATACAGGTGCTTTTTGTTTTTATTAATTAACGAAAACTTGTGTTCGAGACTCAGTCTTACCAGTGAAACGACATTTTTTAATTTTTTTAAATCCGACTACTCCATCAACTGAAGCATGGATCGTATAATCTCGACTGATAAAAGTACCTGGACCTGCAGTTTTTGTTGAACCAGTTTGTCGTACTAATACCTCGCCAGCACGTACTTTCTGGCCACCAAAACGCTTAACGCCAAGTCTTTGACCGGCATTATTATGAATATTTTTAGCTGTACCGCCAGCTTTTACGTGTGACATTTTATACTCCTTAAAATTTCTATGAAAATCAAAGGCTATTGTAACAAATACTCTTATAGCTGTCAATATTGATATCAGGGTCGGATCCTGATAAGTATAAATTAAGAATATATTAAATAATAATTAAACTAATTATAATTTATTTAATACTAAAATTTCGCGAGCGACAATTTGGTCGGGCCTAAAATAGATTAAATCTGAATCTACAATATTTTTAAAATGAAAACGCTCATATCCTATACTTTCAATTTTAGTAATCAATGGCAGGTGAGTGAAGTTACCATCATTATCTCGCCAAGTTGGCACAGCGATACAGATTGTTGTTCCTGACTCTATCTGTGAGTATATATTTTTTAAAAATTCTTTAATTATGTGATTACAGTTATTTTTCACTTCGTTCAATTTTTCTTTTGAAGGTGGGGCACTAAATGGTTGTCCTAGATAGGTTTCGCTTACGATTGTCCCTATCGGTTTTTTCCATTTTGCAATCATAGCATCAGACTGATTAACTTCCCAATTTGGTATTTTCTTATATTGTCGTGAAAGCCATTCAAGATTTTCTTTCGTATAATTAACCATTTTTTCCGAAATATCCGTACCATATGCGGTATATCCCATTAACAGAGCTTCTTGCAGAATAACTCCGGTTCCACAGAATGGGTCGAGTACGATATTATTTCTAGAATTATTTTTAAATGTTTTATTACTACCAACTGCTAGATTGACCATAATTTGAGCTAGTTTTGGAGGTAACATACCAACATAGGCATCACGTTTCGGACGTTTTTGATCGCGATTAGCATAAGAAGTAATATTTTGAGATCCCGTACTCTCCGCAACGTAGACCTCGCCATTAAAAGACCTGACTATAAGTAGTTCTATCTTGTTATCGGATAGTCCTAATTTATTATGATGGGAAGTTGCAGTACTCAATGATGGTTCTGAATTGGGTATCAAACGTAAATTAACACCTTTTTCTTTTAACATTCTCTTTAATATTATTCCAGTTTTTTGTACTTCACGCTCACTAATTTCAAAATTGTAAGTACTTATTCCTAAACTAATCTTATTATCAATTTTTGAAAATTTATCAAAATAATGTTGAATAATTTTTTGACTCGTTTTATTCCAATTAATTTGCCTTGTTTCGAAAACTATTTTGCCAGCTTTTAATATGCTTCCAAAATTTTCAATATTAAATTCATTAGTATTTACTAATACGGATTCTGGTGATATCGGGTTTATATTTTCACTATCAAATACTTTTTCGAGTTCAGCAATCCCAATTGCGGGTTGTCTACCAGTTATTGCAATATACATATATCCATTATACGTGTTTTAGATAATTTTCTAGTGGTATAATTAGAGAAGTTATGTCATTTCACTATTTTGTAACAATAATTACATTTATATTATTGTCTTTAGTGATATTTTTAGGCCGACACGAAATTGTTCAGGCTTGGGGTTTATTAGGTAGTGTAGATATTTGGATTTTATCACTGCTTGTACCTATACAATTGCTTAGTTATTACGCATCAGCTGGAATGATATTTTCTTATCTTAGAACAAAAGGAGATTTAAAAAATACTTCTCACTGGCAAATGACAAGAATTGCTTTAGAATTAAATTTTGTTCATCATATATTACCAAGTGGTGGGATAGCAGGTTTTTCATATTTAAGTTGGCTATTACATCATCACGGAGTAAGTATTAGTCGTTCAACTATGGCACAATTTTTGAGATATGGTCTAACTTTTCTAGGTTTTGTCGTAATATTATTTGGTTCAGTTATTACATTATTTTTAGATAATCAAATTAATAAAATGATTGTGGTAATTAGTGTAGTGTTCGCAATACTGGCAATTGGGACAGTTGTTTTTGTTGGCTATTTCATAGATAGCAAAAAAAGAATGAAAAAGATGTCAAATTGGGTCACTCATTTTGTAAATACTTTAATATCAAAAATAACCAGAGGCAGGAAACGTAATACTTTTGAATACGAAAAAGTTGAAAAATTTTTTATCGAAATAAACCAAGATTGGGTATCTATAAAAAAAGATAAAAAAATATTAATAAAACCATTTATTTGGTCATTGATAGCAAATACACTTGATGTTGCTTTGATTGCCGTTGCATTCTGTGCATTGGGTACTGCTGTCAACCCTGCGATATTATTCATAGCTTTCGGTATATCGTCTGTCGTAGGTATATTATCAGCCATCCCTGGTGGTGCTGGAGTATATGATACGGTAATGATTGCATTTCTTGCATCAGCAGGTATTCCAGTTGGTGTGGCAATTGCGGGTACGTTATTAGCTCGAGTCGTACTTCTTTTGGGAACAATAATTTTTGGCTATATATTTTATCAATTAACAATCAACAAATATGGAAAAATCCCAACTACAACCATTATTTAGTGTTAGCGATTTTGTTGCTATTGTTAATCAATCGCTTGAATATGCTTTTCCTGTTATCGAGATTGAGGGCGAAGTAGCATCCTTTAATATTAATCAAGGTAAGTATATATTTTTTGATATCAAAGACAATGAAGCAATCGTTTGTTGCTTCATGATGTCCTGGCAACTTAGAGTACCAATTGAAGACGGTATGAAAGTGATAATTACTGCTAATCCAAAATTAACTCAAAAAGGTAAATTTAGTTTAACAGTCAAAGCTATTAGACCAAGTGGCGAAGGTTCGATTAAAAAAAGTTTCGAAATTTTAAAAAACAAGTTATCAGCAGAAGGTATTTTTGCAACAGAACGTAAGAGGAGATTACCGAAATATCCTGAACACATTGCTGTGATTAGCAGTACGCAAGCTGCAGGTTATGCTGATTTTATTAAAATATTAAATGATAGATGGTCTGGTATTAAGATAGATGTTGCTAATACGTTAGTTCAGGGATCTGATGCTCCAGATCAAATTATCTCTGCGTTAAATTATTTTAATCAACAAGAAAAATTATCAGAAGTAATAGTTATTATCAGAGGTGGAGGTAGTGAAGATGATTTGTCGACATTTAATGACGAGCCTTTAGTAAGAGCTATTGCATCAAGTCGTATACCTGTAATAGTGGGTGTTGGACATGAAATTAATGAAAGTTTAGCGGATTTAGCGGCTGATGTAAGTGCTTCTACTCCAAGCAATGCAGCACAAATACTAGTTCCTAATAAATATGACATGATTAAATCGAATCATATACAGATTAAATATTTAATATCTAAAATAAACCAAAACATTATTCAGCAAAAAAAATTTTTAAAATCAAATTTAGAAAAAGTAATTAATTTAATGAATCTACATATTGAAAATTATATTAACAGATTAAAATCTACGAAAAAAACAATACATCAATTGGATCCAAATATATTATTGTTCAGGGGGTACTCAATATTGCGAGGAAAAATTGAACTGAATAATGTAATTGAAATTGAAACCTATGAAAAAATAATAAAAGCGGAGGTAAAAAATGTCAGAGAAAAATAATAGTATAAAGGAAAAAATTACAAAATTAGATGAATTAATTTCGTGGTTTGATAGCGATGATTTTGATATCGAAAAAGCAATAGAGAAATTCAAAGAAGCAGAGAAATTATCTAATGATATTGAAAAAGATTTAAACAACTTAAAAAATGAAATAAATATTGTCAAACAAAAATTTGATTGAAAAAAATCGCACTTCTTTACAGTAAGTCTAAGCACAAGTATAATATCCGTATGATTGAATTTAGAAGTAGTAGTGATAATGGATCGACTAATGGTTGGATGATAACGTCGATAGTGTCTATTGTTCTTGTAATAATAATGGCTGGTTTTTTAATTTGGGTATACATGAATTATGTTGAACAAAAAACAAATGTAGAAACGAAAATAAGTGCGGCAGTGTCTAAGGCAGAGAAAGAGCAAGCCGAAGCAGACGAAGCTAAATTTAATGAGCGGGAAAAAGAACCAAATACCACTTTTATTGGTCCTGATGATTACGGAAGAGTATCTTTTAGTTATCCAAAAACTTGGAGTGTTTATGTAGAAAGTGATGCCTCAAAAGGTGGTGATTATAAGGCTTATTTAAATCCCAGATATGTTCTTCCGGTCAATAGTAGCCAACAATTTGCCCTCAGAGTTTTAATAGAAAATGATGATTATGTAGATGTGATATCTTCATATGATTCATTGGTAAAAAACGGAAAATTAAAATCAAGCACCTTTACGGTTAATGGTGTTGATGGCACTAGGTATGACGGTAGTTTTTCAGATGATATTCGCGGTTCAGCCGTAATATTAAAAATACGTGATAAGGCATTAACGATAAGGACTGATTCTGATACTTTTAGGACCGATTTTGATAAATTAATAGCTACAATAGTATTTGAATAATTAATTAATAAATTTTACGTGATACAATTAATATTATATGAGTGTGTCACGAGGGGAGTACGAAAAACTTTTCGACAGTATGCTTACTGATGGGTTACCGTCACTTATTGCAGCTGCACACGAATTAAAATCGCCTTTATCATTAATACGCCAGTTGGCTTTGATGCTTGATTATGAAAATATAAATCTTTGTGATAAGAAAAGAATAATCAAACAAATTGAATTAACAAGTGAACGAGGGTTAAGGCTTACAAGTGATTTAACTCGTTCGATTAGATTAGATGATGCTTTATTTAAGCTCGAACCTATTAATCCAAAACAAATTTGCGAGGACATTATTCACGAGATTAATCCCTTATACACTGCACATAACAAAAAAATTGAACTATCAAATTATAAACGCTCACCGTTAATGATTGCCAACCGTGATTTAATTCGTCGTATCATTTTAAATTTTTGCGATAACGCATTAAATTATAGTGATACAGAATTACCAGTCAAGATACGCATCAAATCACTAAATAATGGAAATGTTATAAGGCTAGGAGTTCGTGATTTTGGGCCTAATTTACCAAAAAATTTAATAAAAAATGTACCAAAAAGATTAAAAGAAGCACCGTCTCCAATTTTTGCTCGTCCTCAGAGTAGCGGTTTAGGTTTATATATTGCAGGTCAGTTCGCTGATTTAATGAATGGCAAAGTTGGTATGTTGAGGCACAGCGACGGGACGACTTTTTATGTTGATTTACAAGCTTCTCGTCAATTAAGTTTATTATGAAAAAACAAGAAGTATTAATTATTGAAGATGATGAATGGCTATCTGAGCAATATTCTAGAATATTAAAATTGTCAGGCTATAATGTAAAAACTTCGTCAAACGCTCTACTCGCCATTGATATAATCGATAAAAAAATTCCAGATATTATAATTTTAGACATACTATTGACTGGAAATACTGCCTTTGCTCTACTTCATGAACTTCAATCATATACGGACACGGCAAATATACCGATAATAATTTGTTCAAATCTAAGTAGTAATCTTAATATTGATGAATTAAAAAAATATGGAATTCAGTTAATTTTAGACAAAACAAAAATGAAGCCAGATGATTTAACGTCTGCGATTAGGAGCTTGATAAATTGAAATCAAAGAGAACCAGAGCTTTAGTCTTGCGTCGTACGAATTATGGCGAGGCAGATAGGATAGTACAGTTTCTTACACCAGAGGGGAAAGTATCCGCAATTGCGAAAGGCGTAAGAAAAGAGAATAGTCGTTTAGCAGGCGGTATAGAGCTATTTGCTATTTGTGAAATAGTAATATCAAAAGGGAAGAGCGATCTAGATATTCTTACTTCGGCAAGATTAATACATTTTTATAATCATATATTAGAAGATTATGAACGGTTACAATTTGCCTATACGTCGATAAAAATTATATCAAGTGCTAGTGAGAATTCTGATGACCCCGATTGGTATGATTTGCTAGTAGAAATTTTATCAGGTCTAGATTTGATTTCAATAAAAATTGAATTAATCCAAACTTGGTTTTATTTGCGATATGCTTTAATTACTGGATATGGTTTAAGCTTACATAAAGATATTAATGGTAAAAAAGTCTTACCGAATCTTAGATATTGTTATGATTTGTCAGAAAGAGGTTTGAAAGAAAATATTAACGGAGAGTTAACTTCCAGTCACATCAAGTTACTTCGATTAATTGCTAGTAAATCGATAAAAACACTGGCCCAAATTGGCGGTATCGACGAAGTATTAACAGATTGTTTAATAATCGCACGTCAACATGCTTCAATATAATTTTTTCATATAAAAAAATATATGGTTGTGATGTTGATTACTGATATAATAATCAACAGTTATGAATAAAGAAAATGATGCTAATAAGATGGAATCTATAGTAAGTCTATGCAAAAGACGTGGATTTATATATCAAGGAAGTGAAATATACGGCGGACTTAGCGGTACATGGGATTATGGTCCTTTAGGTGTTGTATTGAAACGTAATGTAATGAATCTTTGGTGGAAAATGTTCGTTGAAGAACGTGATGATATGTTTGGTGTTGACGCTTCAATATTAATGAATCAAAAAGTATGGAAGGCTAGTGGTCATGTCGATACTTTTTCTGACCCATTAGTTGAATGCTCAAATTGTCATAGTCGTTTTCGTGCTGATAAAGTTGATATTAAAAAATGTCCAAATTGCAAAAAAGAAGATTCTTTCGATAAACCGCGTCAATTCAACATGATGTTCAAGACGCACATTGGGCCAGTAGAAGAGATACCTTTATTCAAAGCAAAGTATACAAACGATGATGGCACTGTAGAAGAAAGTAAGGAAACAAAATTAAAATACAACGAATCGCAATCTAGTGTCGTATATCTTCGTCCGGAAACCGCACAAGGTATTTTTACGAATTATAAAAACGTTGTCGATTGTTTTTATCCAGATTTGCCGTTTGGTATAGCCCAGCAGGGTAAGGCTTTTAGGAATGAAATAAGTCCACGTGATTTCGTTTTTCGTTCTCGAGAATTTGAGCAGATGGAAATCGAATATTTCGTTCATCATGATAAGTGGCAAGAATCTTTTGAAATGATGCGTAAATTAATTTGGGAATGGTGTCGAGCTATCGGATTGTCCGACGAATCAATTCATGAACTAGAAGTTCCTGAAGAAGACAGAGCCCATTACAGCAAACGCACGATTGATTTTGAATATAATTTTCCGATAGGATGCGAAGAATTATTAGGTCTTGCTTATCGAACTGATTTTGATTTATGTAATATTCAACGTGAATCTGGAAAAAATATGGACTATACGATTAAGGGTACTAACGAAAAATTTGTCCCACATGTCATCGAACCATCTTTTGGTGTTGAGCGTACTATCATGGCTATTCTTTCGGAAGCCTACATAGAAGATGAAGTCGGTGGCGAAAAACGTATATATTTAAAATTACCAGAATATTTGGCACCAATGAAATTTGCCGTATCACCATTATTGAAAAATAAACCAGAACTTGTAAATAAAGCTAGAGAAGTCTATCAAAAAATGAAAAAAAAGTATAGTGCAGTCATGTGGGATGATAATGGCAATATTGGCAAACGTTATCGTCGTCAAGATGAGATTGGTACTCCTTATTGTATTGTGATTGATTTTGAAACTTTAGAAAATGATACTGTGACTATTCGTGATCGCGACACGACCGAACAAAAACGAGTTAAAATCAGTGAGCTTTAGGTTGACATGATAACTTATTACACTGATGGTAGTTGTAATCCTAATCCTGGGCCAGGAGGATTTGCGGTCGTAAAAGAAACAGAATTAATAATCGTTGGTCATGAGATGCTTTCTACTAATATTCGAATGGAAGGAAAAGCGATAATTACTGCAATACATGATGCGAATGGTCAGCAGTGCCAAGTTTTTAGCGATAGTGAATTTTGGATAAATGTAATAAACATATGGGCTGAAAATTGGGAAATGAGAGGATGGACTAAGAAAAACGGTGAAATTAGAAATCTGGATATCGTCAAAGAGTTGTACTGGATATATAAACGTTCAGAGTCTAAATTAATTTGGGTTCGAGGACATGCTGGAAATATTAGTAACGAGTTGGCTGATGAGTGGGCGAATAAAGCACGCGAACAGCGTTTAAATGGTAAAATATTACTTTAGAAAATACGAGGAAAATAAATGGAAGAGCGGGATACAAAAGACATTTTTTTATGGGCAAATGAAATTGACGAAATTAAAAAGGATTTGGATGTTGAATTACTTTTGTTCAATAAAAATTACACTCCATATTTTGTGAATTTTTCTAATGAACTTAATTCTCAAATTAAATCAATATTTTTGTACGATTTGATTAATTTTATAACAATGGGGGCAGGTACGGGACTTTCTGTTCGTGATTTTGAGTTATCCGAAGGCGAGGAAAATGTTTTATTACGGACTGATTTAGAAAAGGTCGGTCGAGCTGAAACGTTAATAAATCTAATAGAAACTCAACGTAATGACATCGTCGAGTTTAGTGAAAAAGATCACGAGCTCAAGCGAATTAAAGGAATTATAGCTCGATTTACCCACAAAAAATTAAAAAGTGCTTTTTATTCAATAAAACTAATCTCTCAGAATAATATATTAAAAGGTTCTACGGCTTGGGAATTCAATCAAGAAAAATTCAGTATCTTTAAAGCCGAGTCAGGATTTAAACCACCTGCAGATAACCAAGTTTTAATAATTGGTAAAGATATATTTATCTATAATTCTAGCAAATTTGAACGATTGTTTAATTACGATTATAAAAAGCAGTTATTAGCTGACAAAAAAGTCGCTGAAATCGAAAAATATTATAAACTTAGTTTTCCGGACGGTATTGATTTACAAAGTTTAGTCCGTGATCGCAAAAAGACAGTAAGTAAACTTCAAAAAATTGAAGTTGGCGAAGTGACTCAGCAACAAGCGATTAATTATGCAGATCAAATGCAACTTGAGCTAATGACGGATGATAAAGATGCAATTATTATATTGGACGGTAATGACTTGGATACTTTTGTGAATATAATAAATGAAGATTATATTACCAGTGAAATTACTGGCAAACGTTACGAGATTAAAAGTAAAAAATTATTAAAAGAACCCGAAGGTGAACCACCAAGAGGTTAATTGTAAATTCAAAAATCCATCATTAATAAGTTATAATTAGATTAGTGAAACAAGAATTAGCACTCGAAGTGATGCTTTCGGGAGAAAGTGTTTTCCTGACCGGTCCTGCAGGAGCCGGTAAGACTTATGTATTAAATCAGCTTATAAAAATAAAAAAAGCTGAAGGCATTCATGTCTCCGTAACTGCAACGACAGGTCTTGCAGCTTCGCATCTTGGCGGAACAACTATTCATTCTTGGAGTGGAATAAATATTTATGATGAATTACCAAGCGGTTTTTTCGAAAATATGTCAAAAGGTAGACGTGAGATAATTGAAAAAACTGAATTATTAATTATTGATGAAGTTAGTATGCTTCACGATTATAGATTAGATATGATTGACGAAGTGTGTAGAATTGTCCGCAAAAAAGATTGTCCATTTGGAGGTATTCAAGTAGTAATGAGTGGTGATTTTTTCCAATTACCTCCGATTAATCGAAACGGTTCAAAATTAGGTGGATTTATTGTTAATAGTCGAGTTTGGCAAGAATTAAATCCAGTAATTTGCTATATAGAAGATCAGCATCGTCAAGAAGACAGGAAATTATTGGAAATTCTTAATGCAATTCGTTCAGGTGATATAAGACGCTCTCATGTTGAGTCGCTACTTTCTAGAACAAACGTACTTCCCGAAAATAGTGAAACACTGACAGAAATCCATACTGTAAACGTTGATGTCGATAAGATAAATGAGGCAAGATTAGGTTTGATAGAAGGCGACACTTATTTGTATGAACAATCTACAACTGGCGGAAAGAATTATGTAGAAAACTTACAGCGTTCAGTTTTGGCACCAGATATTCTAAGACTAAAAAAAGGTGCACTTGTGATGGCGGTCAAAAATAGTCCTGATAGAAAGTATTCAAATGGTAGTTTAGGTATAGTTGTTGATTTTGATTCTCTAAATAATAATTATCCAAAAGTTGAGTTTAAAAATAGCAAAACAGTTTTAATGACGCCAGATACATGGGAGTTACGTGATGGTGACAGGAAACGAGCTAGTATTACTCAAATACCACTAAGATTAGCTTGGGCTATTACGGTTCATAAATCTCAGGGAATGACAATTGATGAAGCAAAAATTGATCTTAGGAAGGCCTTTGTGGAGGGTATGGGTTACGTGGCACTTAGCCGAGTAAAAAATTTGCACAATTTGTATTTATCTGGTATAAATCAAATGGCACTTAGAGTTAGCGAAGATGCTAAAATAATAGATATAAATTTAAGGGAAAAAGCTAAAGAAGATTGTAATAAATTTGCTCATTTATCTAAATCAGCCGAAAGCCGTAAGGTTGAGCAACTCAAACCAAAGACAAAATCAAGTAGTTGGTTGGAGAAAATTACACGAATGCGAGAAGATTATCCCAATGCTTATAAGCCTTGGGCATTAGATCAAGACGAGATCTTAAAACAACATTTTTTGAATGGCGATGACATAAAACAGCTTAGTACATTATTAGGGCGTCACGAAGGTTCGATTAGAATCAGACTACAGAAACATTTTGGTGAAGATGTGATTCAGTGATAAATCAAAAATTATATCTTTGTTAGAGGAGTATAATATTCACATATGAAAGAACCGTTTACGAAAAATGATATAAAAATCGCAGTAGTTGGCGGGGGAACTGGTAGTTTTATGATGCTTTCAGCATTAAAAAAACATACCAAACAATTAGCAGCGATTGTTAATATGGTTGACGATGGTGGAAGTACCGGAGTATTAAGAGATGAACTTGGAGTTTTACCTCCAGGTGATGTACGTAAATGTTTAGTTGCATTAAGTGATTCTCCAAAAATACGTGATTTATTTAATTACAGATTTGATAAGGGAACATTCGGAGGGCATTCTTTTGGAAATATACTGTTAACTGCGTTAGAAAAGGCGACTGGAAGTTTTTCTGAAGCAATTGAAACAGCTTCTGAAATATTACGTGTTGGTGGTATTGTTATCCCAGCTACTTTGGATAATGTTCGTTTGAAAATGGAATGGCCTGAGGTAAGCACTATTTTAAAAGGCGAGAGGATTATTGATGCTGATTATTTCAAACATGATCCTAGGCGAGCAAAACTATCATTAATACCATCGGCAACAGCAAATCCAATGGCTATAAAAGCTATTGAACAGGCTGATTTGGTAATAATTGCTCCAGGCGATTTATATACTTCTTTAGGACCTTTGTTAATTATTGACGGTATTGCCGAGGCTTTGAAAAACACCAAAGCTAAACGAATCTATGTGGCAAATTTAGTTACTAAACGTGGTCAAACGACTGGATTTAAGGTTAGTGATCATGCTCACGAAATAGAACGTTTTGTTGGTGTACCTTTTTTGGACTATGTACTATATAACAAACAGAAGCCATCAAAAGATGTTGCAGAAAAATATGAGAAAGAAGAGGCATTTTTGGTAGGTATTGATGAAAGTGCTCTAAAAAGAGCTACTTTTAGGTCTGTGTCCGGAAATTTTCTAGGAGAAATGGCAACTAGTGATGAATCCGATGTTTTACCTGTGACACGTTCATTAATACGTCACGATGCTGATGCCGTAGCAAGAAATATAATTTCCATTTATCGTAATATGAATTAAATTAGTATGTCGGAATTTATTGATACATTTTATGCACTTGATTTCGATAGGTGTCTTGGAAATTACGAGGCGAACTTTGAATTAGCAAAGAAAATTGTTGATGAGTTACCGAATGTTGATTGTGAAGAATTTCATAAAGCACACGATGAAACTCGTTCAAATGGATATTCTTTTAGAATATTAAATTATTTGAAAGAAAAAGATCCTAATTTTGATGAAAGTGATTTTTCAAATAGGTACATAAATTATGGGAAATTAAACCCAAGTAAATTATTAGAACCTGGTGCGAAAGAGTTTATTTATAGATTACGTGAAAAAAATCATCACTTTTGCATTATGAGCTATGGCGATAAACAATGGCAGACGACAAAAATTATTGCTTCTGGATTGGGTGATATTGTAAAACATATCGTTTCAACTGAATATAAAGGACAATACATTGGAGAATGGTTCAATAATAAAAACAATCATTTTATAGTTCCAAGTGAATGCTTTCATGATTGTATCTCAAGAAAAGCGAAAAAAGTTGTTTTGGTGGATGATAAATTCAAGGCTTTTGAAAGTATGCATCCAAATTCTTTTGGCTATCTATTACAATCAATTTCTCGTATTTATATTTCACCTCAAGGTAAAATACCAAAAAATGTAAAAAGAGTTACGCGTCTTGATGAAATATTAGAACACGAATCTTTAATTTAGTTATAAATTTTTTTAAAAAATAATTTGTCCACAGAACTGTGAATAACTCTCCTTATTTTATTGAATAAAATAAAATGGGGGTTGAAGTGAATAATTGTGGGTAGTATAGTTAAGTTAGTGGAACCAAGTGGGTAATACCACTAAAACAAACACCACTAAAACATTAAAAAATAATTTAAACGGAGCCGAAGAGAAACAGAGAAGATACATGGCAGGCGTAGATTATTTCGAAAGAAAGCTTGATGACAAGCGTCGGTTGACTATACCGGCGGAGCTTCGAAATGAGTTTGTCAGCGGTGTCGTACTGACTCGAGGCTTTGGCAAATACTTGCATCTTTATCCAAAAAAGTTATGGGATAAAGAAGTTGAACCTGCATTAAGTGGTAATATTTTCGATGAAAGAATTGCTGACTTAAATGTTAGATTTAGACGCGGAAAGACCGAGTCTGAATTGGACGAAAAGCAGGGTAGGGTGACGATTGAGCAACATCTGCTTGATTATGCAGGGATCGACCGAGAGCTGGTAGCCATTCGAGTTGGCACATATTGGCGAATTATGCCAGCTGGTGCGGACGTTTAGATAAAACAGTGTCTGTTCTTTAATAATTTGTGATTAGATAGATGAACTAGAAAACTCTCGAGGTCAACTATCTGGTAGTTAGGCAGTGGGCTAGCGAGACCACATTAAAAACCTCAGGCACCTTCCTCAAAAACACACCTCCCAAAAAACTCCACCTCACACATAAGTCTCTCAACCGAATAACACTGTCACGAATTATGATTCGCCTTTGGCAATCTCGTGATATTTATTCGGACACTTATAATAAAAACAAAAACAATAAAAAACAAACAGCCTTTGCTACCAGTTAGGTGATCTCGAGTCGTCACATTATGTTATCATAGTGACGAATGAGTATAAAAGAACATTTTCCGAATCAAGAATTACACACGCCAGTTTTACTGGAGGAGACGGTACGTCTACTAAAACCATCTGAAGGAGAGAGCTATCTCGACCTAACAGCTGGGTATGGTGGTCATGCTGGACGAATCTTGGATATTACTGGTAATTATACCGAATCAGTTTTGGTCGATCGTGATGAATATGCTATAAAGCATCTTAAGTCATTTTCGGACAAAGGGGTGAGGTTGATGAATACCGATTTTGTAACAGCTGCCAAACAGCTTATAAAAGAGGAAAAAACATTTAGTGTCGTAATGATTGATCTGGGGGTGTCATCACCACAACTCGATCAGAGTGAACGGGGGTTTTCCTTTACAAATAGTGGTCCGCTTGATATGCGGATGAACCAACGCCAAGCTATGAGTGCAAAAACGCTAATAAATAAAGCTTCGGAAGAGGAACTGATTTATATCATGTACCGATACGGTGAAGAGCCGTTGAAAGTAGCAAAGATAATTGCAAAAACGATTATTGAGCATAGGCCGCTAGATACTACTGGAGAATTAGCCGAACTCATCGAAAAAACCCAACGCGGAAGATTTAAAAAACAAACAATTAAACTTATCGCGCGAACTTTCCAATCAATCCGGATTGCGGTCAACGACGAGATAAAACTTATCGAAGACCTGTTGCCACACTTGCCCGACCTATTAAAAGTAGGTGGGCGAGTAGGCATCATAAGCTTTCATAGCCTTGAAGACCGTTTGGTAAAAAGGTATTTCAAAGAACAATCCGATTCCGGTTATGAGGCCGAACTTCTGCCAATAACAAAAAAACCAATTTCCGGAAAAACTTATGACGTTCACAACCCGCGTGCACGCAGTAGTAAACTGCGAGTCGCTGTGAAAAAATAAAAAATAATAAAAAAAGAAAGGGCAAAACACCATGCCAATTCGTATACCGGTACAATACACAGACACTGCACAGGTAGTGACCGTTAGTATTAAATGATATATTGACCCGTCGTCTGCGATTAAGTAGGCGACGGGAATTATAAAAAACAAAAATATTATAAAAATTAAACAAAATCCACCACAATGTCTTATTATCGTACACAAACTTATTCAAGTAGGCGTCGCCAGAATTGGTCTAGAAATCAAAATACGGTCGCTTATGTTTCAGCTATTAAACTTGGCCCAGTCTCTCATACTGTGCTAATTGCCTTAATGATTACCATTCTAGGTTTAATATATTTAACGCAAGCAACCAGAGTTACGAGTTATGATTACGCAACTCAAAAAATTGATAATCAAATTGCAGAACTTAACGCTAAAAAAAGTGATTTAGAGGTCGACAATGCTCGACTGACGGCTCTTGAGACTGTAAAGAAAAGTAGTGTTGCAAGTGCTATGACTACTCCTTCATCAACAAATTACGTTCAACAGTAATGTCATGAACTTAGAATTACAAAAAGGTAGCCGTTCAAAAATACTGGCAATTATCGTACTTGTTTTTACTGCCATATTCGTAGCTAGACTTTTTCATTTGCAAATAATTAAACATAATTATTATGTAAAAATATCAAATAATGAACAGTTAAAACGTCTAAGTATTCCAGCAAAAAGAGGAGTTATCTATGCTTTAGACGATAATACTCCTGTTCCTATTGTGATGAATCAAACGGTGTATACTGTGTTTGCTGATCCTCAGGTAGTAAAAATCAGCCAGACTGAAGAGATTGTTGATACCATAAAAAGCATAGCGGGTGGAAATGCGAAATCTAATTTAAAAGAATTACTAGAAGTAAAAGAATCAAGATATCAAATTCTTGCTACTAAAGTTACGCGTTCTCAAGCTGACAAAATCAAAGAGCATAATTTAAGTGGCATAGGTTTTAAAGAAGAATTGCAAAGAGTATACCCTGAAGGTGTTTTAGCTGCTCAGGTCTTGGGCTATGTTAATTATGATGGAGAAGGTAATTATGGGATTGAAGGTGGTTTAAATAAGGAATTAACTGGTAAAGACGGTATTTTACAGTCAGTGACTGACGTTAGCGACGTACCTCTAACGATAGGTGATAATAACATCAACATTCCTGCTGAGGATGGTAAAAATGTTGTTTTGAGCATAAATCGAAGTGTTCAATCTTATGTTGAAAAGGCCCTAGCTGACGGTTTAGAGCGTACTGGAGCTACGAGAGGAAGTGCGGTTGTGCTAGATCCAAGAAATGGAAGAGTAATGGCGATGGCAAATCTTCCAACCTATAACCCTTCTGAATACAGTAAAGTTAAAGATATGTCGGTCTATAATAACGGAGTAATATCTACACCTTATGAGCCAGGATCGGATGTAAAAACTCTAACTATGGCAACAGGAATTGACAAAGGAGTAGTATCTGCAATGTCTACTTATAATAATACTGATTTAATAAAGGTGGATGATAAATATATTACTAATGCTACGCTTGGCCATACAGGTTTAGTAACTTTTCAATACGCTTTAAATTGGTCGTTAAATACAGGTTTTGTTACCGTTGCTCAGTTATTAGGTGATGGTTCAAATATAAATTTAAATGCACGAAATACAATTTATGATTATTTTCATAACAAATTTCGACTTGGCCAATTGACTGGTATTGAACTGGCGAATGAAGCGGAAGGTACAATAATTCCACCGACTTCATCTGATGGTAATGCTGTTCGATACTCAAATATGGCTTTCGGTCAAGGTATGGATGTTACGATGATTCAGGTAGCATCGGCATTTGCTTCGATTGCAAACAAAGGTAATTACTTCAAACCAACGATTATCGCTGGTTATGTAGATTCAGAAGGAAATTACGTTGAAAATGAGATAAGTCAATCATCAAAAACGGTTTCCGAATCGACTGCTTTACAGGTTCGAGAGATGGCACATGTTGCTAGGACGACTTTTTTCTCGAGTGTTGATAAGCAAGGTTATTATATTGGTGGTAAAACTGGTACTTCTCAAGTTGTTAAGGACGGAAAGTATGCAGACGATGAAACAGTTGCCACCTATTTAGGATTTGGCGGTAGTGAAGAAGAGTCAAGATATGTCATAATGGTACAGATATCTGGTGATCATAAAGAACTTGAAGGTGCTAAACACGCGTTACCAATATTTACAGATATATCGAATTATATGCTTGAATATTTAAACATTGAACCGAAAGGATAAAACATGGATTTGTTATTGACTGAATTGACAAAAGAACTTGCGATTATATTTTCGTTAAGCGTCGGTGCATTTACTCTAGCTGTAATTATGACGCCATTTTACACATTTTTAGCATATAGATATAAATTTTGGAAAAAACAGCGTAAGACAACGACGACTGGAGAAAAGATTGAAATTTTTACGAAGCTTCATGCGGAAAAGTTTAAGCGAAATATTCCAACAATGGCAGGTTCGGTGTTTATTATTGCAATCACAATCGTAACTTTTATATTTAATTTGGACAGGGGACAAACTTGGCTGCCACTTGCAGCATTAGTTGGAGGTGCGATTGTTGGACTTTTAGATGACATTATTAATGTCAGAGGAGATGGAAATGGTGTTGCTGGACTTCGTTCTGGTATGAAGTTTATGATGATTTCAGCGATAGGACTGACATTAGGTTGGTTCTTTTTTGCAAAACTAGGTGCCTCATCAATACATATTCCTTTCATAGGTGATTGGTTTATAGGTTGGGCAATCGTACCATTGTTCGCGTTTGTAGTGGTAGCAACTAGCAATGCGGTGAATATAAGTGATGGCCTTGATGGCTTGGCAGGTGGTTTATTGGCAATAAGTTATAGTACTTTTGGAATTATCGCCTTATTACAGACCCAAATTATACTGGCTGGTTTTTGTTTTACGGTTGTCGGGGCATTATTGGCATATCTTTGGTTTAATATATATCCAGCTAGGTTTTTTATGGGTGATACTGGGAGCTTTGCCTTTGGAACTTCATTAGGAGTAATTGCAATGTTAACAAACACACTATTTTTGTTGCCAATAATAGGCGTAATTTTTGTTATAGAGGCTGGTTCAAGCTTAATTCAAATTACTTCAAAAAAATTCTTCAATCAAAAGGTATTTATTTCTGCACCGATTCATCAGCATCTTCAGGCTAGTGGTTGGCCTGAGACAAAAGTCACGATGCGATTTTGGGTTATTGCGGAAATAGCCTCGTTTGTGGGGATATTACTTGCATTAGCTGGAGGAATTATTTAGTGATTATGAATGAGTCGAAATTTTCCGATTCACCAGTAGTACGACGACATAGGCCGAATTATCTCATTGTTCTATATATGGGTTTACTAATGCTTTTGGGACTAGTAGTGATATATTCCATTGGCCCACAGCGTGCTAATGTTTTAAATAATGCCTATGGAAGTGAGTATAGCGAAACATATTTCTTTTTTAAACAAACGATAAGTTTGATTTTAGCACTAGTTGCATTTGGATTTATGGCAGTTATTCCCTATAACTCGATTATCAAATATTCTAGTAAACTAGTAGTTTTTGCCTTGGCTCTATGTGTAATTCTTGCCTTAGCTAGTTTATTAAATCTTCCAATTGCTCAAGAGACTGGAGGTGCGACTAGATGGTTTAATCTGGGTTTTTTTGGTAGTTTACAGCCGGCAGAAATACTAAAATTTTCTATGCTTGTGTACTTAGCAGGCTTTTTGGGAATGAAATATAATAAAGGAAAAATTAATGATACCAAGGATACATTATTGTCATTGGGGATAATAATGGCCGTTGCATTATTTTTTATAGTTGTGGTACAAAGAGACCTTGGTACAGGCATTTCACTTACTGGTATCGTAATGGCTATGCTGTTTATAGCTGATATAAACTGGAAGAACATTGCTTTAATTTTGGCATCTGTTTTTGTAGTTGGACTCTTGTTTATCGTTAGTGAACCACATCGGATCGATAGGGTATTTACATTTTTGCAGGGAGATAATACTTCCGAAACTTCTGATACTAGTAGTTATCAAATTGAGCATGCCAAAATGGCGATTGGTGCAGGTGGATTTTTTGGGTTGGGTATTGGTAATAGTGTTCAAGCGACAGGTTATTTACCAGAGGCAATTAACGATTCTGTTTTTGCGATTATAGGAGAAACATTCGGTTTTGTGGGCCTAATTACTATACTGGCCTTGTTTGTCGCTATACTAATGGAATTATTAAAAACCATGGATCATTTAATTGATATTAGATTGAAGCTATTGGTTGCTGGCGTTTTTGGATGGTTTGCATCTCATGTTATCCTTAATATAGGATCAATGATTGGTGTAATACCACTTACTGGTATCACTTTACCTTTGCTAAGTTTTGGTGGAACCAGTATGTTATTCATTACTGCAGCTCTTGGATTAGTCTTTCAATTGTCTCAATATACGGTCCATTCATCAAGATTAAAGGAGGTCAGCTATGAGAATTCTGGCAGTAGGCGGCGGTTCGGGCGGTCACGTGACACCAGTCGTGGCAGTTTTAAGAGAGATTAAAAAATCTCATCCAAAGGCTGATATCAGATTTTGGTGTGACAAAAAATTTGCTAAACAAGCTAAATCAATAATGAATAATTTTGATGATACTATTCCGGTACATACAATATTTGCTGGGAAATTACGACGTTATCATCATATATCCACAATCGGGCATCTTTTGTGGCCATCTCTTGTTTTGCAAAATATTATAGACGGGTTCTATGTGTTTTTAGGATTTTTTCAAAGTATCATTAAATTATTATTATGGCGACCAGACATAGTATTTGCCAAAGGGGGCTATGTATGTTTACCAGTAGGTATTGCGACATATCTTCTAAACATCCCTCTAGTAATACATGATTCAGATGCTCATCCAGGATTGACGAACCGAATATTAAGTCGTTTTGCGTCATGTATAGCTACCGGTGCACCTCTTGAATTCTACCCTTATCCAAGTGGCAAAACTCATTATGTAGGTATACCGATCTCTTCAGAATTTCATCGCTTTTCAGAAAAAGAAAAAAATATTGCTAGAAAAAAATGGGGGATTAGGACCGATCGACCACTAGTTGTTGTTACTGGAGGTGGGCTAGGAGCGAGTCGAATAAACGATGCTATTATTACTACATTAAACGAATGGCAACGTATAGGTAGTTTGATATTAGTATCAGGAGCAGGGCAGTATGATGAATTACGAGCAATCACTCCGCCAAATGATGAAAACTTTCAACTTCATCCTTTCATTTTTAAAGATATGGCGTCACTATTAGGCACAGCTGATGTTGTTATCTCCAGAGCTGGAGCTACTACAATATTAGAATTAGCTACATTAGCAAAAGCTACGGTTCTTGTTCCGAATGCTAAACTTTCTGGTGGTCATCAATTAAAAAATGCAGATGTATATCAGAAAAGAGATGCAGTTATTGTAGTTGATGAAAATGAGTTAGAGAAAAGACCAAAAATTTTAGCAAAAGAAGTGAAAAAAATAATTGAAAATCCATCCTTGTTGAGAAAAATGGGTGATAAATTATCCGACTTTGCTCGACCGAATGCTGCACGTGATGTTGCTGATTTGATTCTAAAAAACATCAAAAAATAGACTATAATTAACCTAAGCATTATGAATTTGTTTAAAAGAAAAAAGTCTGATATTCCAAGACGTAGAGACGATAAATTTATAAGAGAATCTCATCATATTGATGATAACTCGAATATTTTTCGTCGCAATCGAACCCTTACGAGTGCTAGTACGTACAATTCAAACAAAACAAACAATATTCAATCCAATTCGGAGTCAACGAGAACTCATGTTCATAAACTAGTCAATCACCGACGCAAAATTTTTAGTATATTTATCATTGTATTTATACTTGTTGTCTCAATCTGGTTATTGATAAGTAATTTCACTGCAGGTGTTCGTATAGCTATAAAAGACATGAATATTTCGAAAACGATTGAATTGTCGCCATACGAAAAAGCTATCCAAGATTATCTACATATAAATCCGATGGGCCGTCTTAGGTTTTTGTTAGATGAAGCGGGTTTGTCGGAATATATATCAAACAAGTTACCTGAAGTAGAATCTGTTTTCCAAGAAGACAATTTTGGCTTTGGCAAGACGACATTTTCATTAAAAATGCGTTATCCACTTGCTGGATGGAAAATGAGTGAAAAACAATATTACGTCGATTCTAAGGGAATTCCATTTGAAAATAACTACTATTCCACTCCAAAAGTACAGATAATTGACGAAAGTGGTATATCTGTTCAACCAGGCACTATAGCTGTCAGTAAAAAGTTTCTAAGTTTTGTGGGGAGAGTCGTGTCTTTGTCGGATTCCAATGGCTACTCTGTATCGAAGGCTGTCATACCTGTAAATACGATTAGAATACTAGAGTTATATATTGAAAATAATAATTATCCGATTCGTCTTTCTATCGATCGTGAGGCAGGGGAACAGGTCGAAGATATGGTAAATGCTGTCAAATATTTAAATATGCACGATATAATTCCAGGTTATATTGATGTTCGTGTCAGTGGAAAAGCATTTTATAAATAGAAATAGGTACTTTCCGCTCTCCTATCATAGTTCTAAATATGTTCTATTTACGTAATAATAATGTAATTTAGAAAATATATATTTCTATATAAAAATACTAAAAAAGCAAATAGAGGAGATAGACTAGGTGAGTAAATATTAAGGTTTAAACAAGTATAAAACTGTGGAAAAGATTATTTGTCAAATATACGAATAAGTCGTAGCTAATATATAGTGATGAGTATAAAACCGTGTAGTTTATATTAATAGTAAAATATATATAACTGATCAGTGTCTGTATAGCAGTAACATACCCCCACTGCTAAAAGTATTCAGATATAGGTGTTATACTGACATATTTGTAATCAACTATGATACATATATCTAAAGTCGTAAAAGATATATTGTGCGACGTTAAGACTATATACTAATTACTACTCATGTATAAAAATAAATTTAATTTTGTTATGACCTACTGTCGTTTTTAATTTTAATTTTTTTATCGCTACACTATTATGTGAATTCACTGTTTTTTTATTTTATATATTTGTACTTAAAACTATTATTTAAAATTTATAAAAAATACTAATTATGATTTTTAAATTGTATATAAATTGACCGTATCTTATAAGTTCTAATTATGTTCTATATACTTTCACTATGAGGTATATACCATTGAAATAGATTAGTGCTTAATTTGTAATACCCCGTCAACTGTATTTTGATTATTTTCATCAGGTAGATTGGAGGGTTTTTTTCGTTTACGATTACGTGGTCGTCGTTTCTTTGTCTTATTAACGTCTAATTCTTTATCTTCATTGACCGGCGGATTGATTTTATTTTGAATGTTACTAAATGGTTTGTTAGGTTGTGGCTTATCGTTTTTATTTTCTTGTTCTTGTTGTTGTGAAGTTTGGGGAAAGTGAAGAGGCTTCGCTTGAATTTTGGGTCTCTGAAGATTCTCGGGTGGCTTGATTGCCTCATTTATCTCTTTCTCGATATCTGCTCTATTTCGACTATATAATAATCTGGTGTTCTCTATTATTTTTGGAGTATTATCAAACTGAGTTGGTGGTAATGAGAGTGTCGTCGCGTTAAAAGCGGGTGCTTTCTCCCCTTTTATTACCATATTTACAATAAAATTGCGATTATGCATTTGTAGTAAATCGCTTGCCTCGAATTGGGGTTCGAATTGTTTTGCGAGTATAGGTGCATCATCTGCTGATACTCGGAACGAGATGATAGTACCAACGTTGCCAAATACGGCATCTCTTACATTTTCACTCATTTGACTGATATATTGATTGGCTACTGTTAGATTTAACGCGTATTTTCTTGCCTCAGATAATATAGTAGCAAAAGAATCAGTCGCAAAATTTTGAAATTCGTCGACATAAAGATAGAAAGGACGACGATCTTCTATCCTTGGTATATCGCTACGGCTCATGGCAGCTAATTGTATTTTCGTGACCAAAAAAGCACCAAGAATTGCGGCATTATCTTCTCCAATAAGACCTTTTGATAAATTCACTATCAAAATTTTTCCTTCGTCCATAATTTCTCGAATATTAAATGTTGACTTCGGTTGGCCGATGATATTTCGAATTATAGGATTAGCTGTAAAAGCTCCAACTTTATTCAAAACTGGAGAAATTGCTTCAGCGACAAACTTTTCGTTCCAGCTGGCGAACTCAATTTTCCAAAAATTTAATACTACCGTATCTTGGCAATAATCAAGAGTTTCTTTTCGAAAGTTTTTGTCAGTCAACATTCTGGTGATGTCAAGCATGGTTGTTGATGGGCGGTCCAAAAGAGCAAGTAGTGTATATCTTAGAATATATTCAAGTCTGGGGCCCCAAGATTCACCAAACATACGCTTTAGGACGCCAATAACCTCGGAACTAATATTTGTTTTCTGATTAGGATTGAATACTTCAAGAGGATTAAATCCAAGTGGAAAGGCCGTATCAGCAGGATTGAAATAGATTACGTCATTTACCCGACTACCCGGTATGAAACGCATATTATTTACGGCGAAGTCACCGTGTGGATCAATAATTGCATAGCCTTGATTATGAAAAATATCACTTAATGCAAATAATTCTAATGTACCAGTCTTACCAGCTCCTGTTTGGCCAATAATATACACGTGACGGGAACGGTCGCTTCTGAGCATTCCAAATTGATGGTTGATGCCTCGAAAGTTCGTCATACCGAAAGCACTGATATTTTCATCTATTGCTGTATTGCCTGTTATTATCGGTAGTTTGGCTGGTGGTTCGGCATTTTTACTGCTTGCCCAGACAACATTTGGAGTTTCAACATTTGTGTGCGGTAAATGGAAAACACTGGCTAGTTCTTCAATATTTAATATGTATCCGCTATTATCAAAGTTTCGATTTCGATAACCATTTAAATCTTCTTTTTTAAAACTGGCATCTGCCATCTTGAAACCATTAAGATTAGTGCTGTTGTATTGTTTAAAAGTTCCAACGATTGCTTGCATTCTAAGTCTTGCATTTACTGTGCTCTCGCCAAGGTAAACTAACCTTATTTTTACTTGATAACCTAATTTTGTCGCTTTTTTTTCAGCTTCAGATATCCTCGTCTTGTCGCGATCGGATAGCTCCTTAACACCACCGATTTTTCCTGCTTCAGGAGGACGCCAAAGGGCCTCTAATAGTCCCGCAAACCAAACTAGGCTTCCAGCCCCACTACCAATAATTGAACCCTTTTTTATGCTTTTTATCCAAGATTCTGAAGCTTTATGCCATTCATCAGCTATTGGCCTACATAAGATTTGGATCCACACCTCTTCGCCAGTAGACTCAAGTTTAGCTAATGCTCCAGTAATACCAGCTAATGGATCTACCTCGAAATTTGTAAAAGTTTTTATCGGTAGCATTTCGCTATCGGTTAGTATTATTTCTGAAGAATAAATTACGCTATGTTTGAATTCATGTGTCACATAATCTTCTTCTGCTTCGTGTATCTGTACACTTGGATATTGTGAGTAAATCTGTCCTTCGACGAAGCTCCTTAAAGATTTTGGGACCCAAACATAAAAACGTATTCTACCGTTGATAGAGGCAATTTCAAAACTTAAATGTTCTTGAATCCCTCCATTCATCTTGAGTTCATTTCGATCACGTAAAATACCATGTAAACTGGCAAATAATTGTTCAGCTGCTAACTCACTCTTATCATTAGCCTTTGGTATTTCGAGTACTAATAAATCACTTTCGAGATTATTTACTGATTCGATTCGTTTGTAATTTTGCCATGTAAGATAAATCAAAATCAATACAATAGGTACCCATACATACCATTGCATCAGGATTGAAATAATAGATGAAAATATGCCCATGATTACTCTCTTATTCTCTCATTCAAGAGGAGAAATGGCAACTTTATTTTGTTTTTTGTTCAAGTGCATAGGTTGCTTTAGCTACGCGTTTGAACTGCGACTTGTTTTGTAGATTCAAAAGTATAGTGGTTTCTTTAACCTGTCTACTCTTTAGTACCCTCTTCACGATTTCATCGCGATGTAAAGGTTCTGTAGATTTTTTTAGTACATCGGCAATTATATCGGCTACTGTGCCTTTGTTGAATCCCCAGCTACTTAGAGCGTAAATACCTCTTCCTATTAACACAAAACGAGAATCTTTGATTAGTTCATTGTGTATCGCTTGAGTAGTAACGTCTTTTCTTTTGAAGCTACTATTTTTGATTGATTTGGCTATTTCTGAAAAATGCATAGGTTTGCCATTTTCTAATAAGATTACGTAAATTTTATCTCTAATATTTTTTGGGTTAACCGTAGGCCATTTAATAAGACCCCAATTATCTTTTAGATTGGCTAGCAGTTTTGAAACACTTGCAAATGCTCTGACGTGGTCAGGATGTTCATAATTCAGTTTATTGTGGAGTTCCTCGATAATCATCGGCTCACCATGTTTTTTGATAGTAGCTACGATATTATCAACTTCATTGCGAATTTTCTTTTCATCACCATATTCGCGAATTCCAATACTGTGATGATAGTAATCATTACCCTCAATTACTGTTAGATTTGGTGATAATGTAGCCAAGAATGCAACACGAGATTTATCGAGTTGATTACTCTTAGTATCCAATATACTATCAGCTAAATCTTGGACACGAGCAACTCTGCCTAGCTCTGTTAATTTTCGAATAAATATCTTCTCAATATTTCCAATATTGGTAATTTGTCCGTTTTCTGATGCAGTTTTTAGTTTATTTAGAATAGCTTTTTCAAGTTGGCGAACACGTTCACGAGTTATTCCTAATAACTCACCTATTTGTTCTAGGGTTTCACGACGATCAAAAAGACCAAAACGACGAGTAATTATTTCACGTTCTCTTTCTTGTTCGATAAATGACAAAATTTCGTTTACACTTTTTTCTAGGTTTATTAATTGATCTTTATTTGTCGTATCGCTCATTTTTCACTATTCTTTCCGCCCACTTTGGAATTACCGATATTAGTATTATTTATAGTATAAAAGATTATTTTTATAATGTCAAGTTATTTGCATACTGGTTTCATTATAGCACTAAATAGACACTTTGTGTAAATAGTGGTATGAAATTTTTATACCTATTTATTTTTTATTCTTCTTGGAATACGTCGTTTTTTTGTTGACTTGGATGATTCTATTATTTCTTTAGCTTTTTCCAGATCGATATTAGTAGGGTCTATCTCTTTTGGAATTTTGACATTTTTGTTGCCGTTTGTAATATATGGACCAAATCTACCTTTTAGAATTTTTATACCGTTGCCAAAATCAGCGATATTTTTTTCTGCCTCCGATTTTAACTTGTCTTTATATAAATTTAATGATTCCTCTAGGGTAATATTATATGGATCGAACGGCTTAATACTTACAAACATTTTTTCGACTTGTATATAAGGTCCAAAACGTCCGATGTTCGCAAATATATCTTTTTCATCTTCGGTTTGTCCGATTAATCTTGGAAGCTTGAAAGCATATAACGCCTCATCAAGTGTTACTGTCTCAATTTTTTTACCTATTGGCATTGGAGCAAAACGTGGCTTTTCATCTTTATTTTCACTTGTGCCCATCTGCAACATTGGTCCAAATCTACCAAATCTTGCAAAAATAGGTTTATTACTATCAGGGTCGATTCCAATTTCTCGGGCTTTTGCTACGGTGCTTCTGTCAATCTTGTCAGATTTCTCGATTAATTTATGGAATGGTTTATAAAAACTGTCCAACATTAAATTTCTAGCAAGTGAACCAATAGCAATTTTGTCAAAATCAGCCTCAACCTTCGCCGTAAAACCGTAGTCGACTATTTTATCAAAATATCCAACAAGAAAATCACTTACAACTTCTCCGGTCGGTGTCGGCATCAATTTTCCTCGATTCGATCCATATTTTTCTTGAATAATTTCTCGCATAATGGAGTTGTTCTTGAGATTCAAGCTAATAACATCACGAATATTACCTTCGTCCTCGCCTTTTTTAGCATAACCTCTCATTTGGATAGTATTAAGAATAGTCGCATATGTTGAGGGTCGACCGATACCTAATTCTTCGAGTTTTTTTACTAAACTACCCTCAGTATATCTAGCTGGAGGTCGAGTAAATGACTGATGAGCATTAACGTTTTTAAGATATAAAATGTCATTGTCTTTAACGGATGGAATCAATGACTGCTCTTTTTTGCTGGAACCGTATATTTTCAAAAAACCATCGAAGATGACAGTTTCACCCTTGGCTTCAAAATATAGATTTTTTTCTTTGAACATTTCTAAATCAATATTTTTGTTTGAAAAAATATCAATAACAACGTTAGTTTTTTGTAATTCTGCGGATGCCATTTGGCTAGCGATAGTACGTCTACGAATTAAATCATATATTTTTTGTTCGTATTCATTACTTGAGACAATTTCAAGTTTGATATCAGTCGGTCTAATTGCTTCATGAGCTTCTTGAGCATTAGCACTTTTCGTACGATATTTCCGAATCTGATAATATTTTTCACCAAAATTTTCTTTGACGTATCCTGATATCATTGCCAATGCTTGGTTAGATAAGTTCACCGAGTCAGTACGCATATAAGTAATTTTTCCGTCTTGGTATAGCTTTTGGGCACTAGACATCGTAGCTTTTGCACTGAAACCTAAACGACTATTTGCTTCTTGTTGTAGAGTACTAGTCGTAAATGGTGCTGATGGATTTCTTGTTGAAGGACTCTTTGTTACTTTAGAAACTTTAAACTCTTTATTTAGTATGCTATTTAAGAAAGAATAAGCCTCATCTTCACTGTTAAGTTTCTCGGATAGCTCGGCCTGAATTATTTCTTTTTCAAATTTAAATTCAGCAGTGATCTTGTAATAAGATGAAGAGTTGAACTTTTCAATTTCTCTTTCCTTTTCTACAAGTAATCTTACTGCTGGCGATTGAACTCGCCCGGCCGATTTTCCACCTGGTACCTTTTTCCATACCACTGGAGATAATTCAAACCCAACTAATCTATCTAAAATTTGTCTGGCTTGTTGTGCCTGAACTAAGTCCATGTTAATTGTACGGGGGTTTTTTACAGCTTCATCAATGGCACTTTTTGTAATTTCGTGAAAGACAATCCTTTTAGTCTTATTTATATCAAGTTTCAAAACTTCAGCAAGATGCCAAGCAATGGCTTCTCCTTCTCGGTCTTCGTCTGTTGCAAGCCATACAGTATCTGCAATTTTAGTAGCTTTTTTTAGTTCACTAATTACTTTTTTCTTTTCTGGGTCAATTTCAAAAATTGTTTCATAACCGTTACTTATGTCTATAGGCGGTTTGTCATTAGCGGATTTTTTTGCAATCGAACGGATATGTCCGATACTTGATAGAACTTTAAAATTTTTGCCAAGATATTTTTCAATAGTTTTGGCTTTAGCTGGAGATTCCACTATTACTAGATTTTTACTCATAATTTACTAATGTTTATTGTCTAACAAGCTAAACACAGTTTTTTATACTACGCAAATTATTCTGATTTGTAAACTATAACTTTTTGAAAATGGTCTATTTTATTACCCATTGATTACCTCCAAGTGCCCTGATAATACCGTTGATTTCCATTATCGTCATTGTTTGAGAAAATTCACTTACTTCTAGGCCGGATTTAATTTGTAATTCGTCTCCATCTCTTATACCTGATTGTATTAAGTCTATTATTTTCGATTCTTTAGGAGTTGATCCTAAAGGGAGGACCGATTGTTTTTTTAGCATCTCAGGAGCGACAACGTTTATAATATCGTCCACTTCGGTAACTGGGTAAGCACCCTGTTTAATTAAATTATTACATCCAGCTGACAGCGGACTAGTAATGTTTCCTGGTACGACAAAGACTTCACGACCTTGTTCTATAGCGTGAGCCACAGTCGAAAGAGTTCCGCTACGGACAGCTGCCTCTGTCACTAATATGGCGTCAGACAAGCCACTGACTATTCGGTTTCTCGCTAAAAATTGGAAATCTCTGGCTGGTGTATTTGGTTCATACTCACTTATAATTGCACCGCCGTTAGCTACTATATTATTAGCAAGATTTCTATTTGAAGCTGGGTAAATAGTATTTAATCCATTAGCTAAGATTGCGACAGTAATTCCTCCAGCTTCTAAAGTGGCTTTATGAGCAATACTATCAACCCCAACTGCCAAGCCACTGACTATTACAAAACCATACTTAGCAAGTTCACTAGCGAATTTATATGTTACTTCTTTGCCGTATGTAGTTGGTTTACGGGAGCCAACTATAGCAATTGTTGGTGCTCTACTTTCTGGTAATTTTCCAATAAAATACAACTTTTTTGGACATTGTTCAATATTCGATATAATCTGTGTGAAATTATGTTCTTGAGGTGAAATTATATTGATTTTCATAGTAATTGTTTCAAAAAGTATTGACTAAATGTCAAATAAGTGCTAATATTGTAACAGTTGGTTATACTAATTAGTATACCAAGCACCTTATACCCCCTATTTTAACATTTATGTTAGGTTACATGTAATGTGTTTTAAGTATGAATACCCTCCACGCTTAAGGCGATCTAAAGCATTACGTGTATACTAACCCCTTTAACCAGCAGGCATCTGCGAGATTTCGAGATTTTGCCTAGCTACCCTCTGGGTGGGTTAAAGGGTAAAATGCACCCACAGTGATGCCCACCCTTACTGTGGGTGTTTTTTATTGCATTGACTAAAAACTATAAAAATGCTATAATATAGATACCACATTATTTATAGTGTGAGTACTTTCAAAGGGGTTGTTATCTATTGTCACTATTCACGTTTGATAAGATGTCCGAATTTTCATTGTTAATATTGGCTATCACCGCATTATTTTTTCTATTTAGTAATAAAACCAAACATGACAGGATGTTTATAATGGGAATTGCGGTTACTCTCTTAACATTGTCGTTTCGATTTTGTTATAACCTTAACGAGATAATCTTTTCATTCAATGGTGGTAATATGTTGTTTCCAATTATGATTATTGCATTATTAGTTGGTCTATCAATGATCATTGTAGGCGGTTTTCAAACTTGGGTAAATAGAAAATCATCAGTATAATGATGGTTTAAAAAACAGGATAATCTTACTCCTCAACCTCCCTTTTGGGAGGTTTTTTCTATATTTTTAGCTCGTTTGCTTGGGTTAGTAAAAGATTCTAATTGCTCATGCTTGAATGAGTTGGAATTGTTTGCTATCTTGTTATTTACTGTACGTAGCTTTAAGTTAACGTACAAGTATTTTAAGAAGGGGGGTGGAGTGATGTTTCTTCGTTTTTTTATACTTCGGAACCATCACAACTATTTTTCAATCTTATTTCGCTATACCTACTATTTCATTAGTATATTTCACGGCGAAATAGATAAATATTTATTAGTTGTCTGGAGTCAAAAACGAATTAATATACCTAGTCTGTTCGAACGATGTTTTAAGATTGAAACATTCGCTTCGGTCGCCTCGATTCGCCCACCTTAGCTACTTCATATTTTTATAACCGAAAGAGATTGATGGTTTCTCGTCTGGTTATAAGGCACAAGATGTTTTAGAACTGGTGTTCGCAAGTTCTTGATATCAAGACAGATTCGCCAGTTTCTAATGCTCTTGTGCCATACCCTGCTTAATGCGGGGTATTTTAATTTGTTTTGTCACTAGTGATACTAATATTACCATTGCAAAAATGTTCTATATGTTTAATTACAATCGGAATAATATTTTCCTTAAGTTGTTTATATTCTAACGAATTAAAATTTTCCAGTACAAAAGTTGCATCATCTTTTCGACTCACGATGTCATTTAAAATTCCAATGCGAATACGGACAAAATTTTCTCCTATATATTTATTCAATGATTTAATCCCGTTATTTCCTGCATCACTGCCCCGTTCTCGAATTCTTATGATGCCGAAATTTAGAGAAAGATCGTCATGAATAACGATAAAATCTTCGCTTGTTTTAAGTTTATAATAATCAATTAATTTTTTAGCAGATATTCCGCTTTCGTTATAAAAAGTATTTGGTTTTACTAATAGTGTTCTTTCGTTGGATATATTTGTTTCGGCTATTAGGGAATTAAATTTTTGTTGTTTTTTCCATTTAATACCCATTTTTTGGGCGAAATCGTCTAAAATTATAAAACCAGTGTTATGGCGTGTTTTTGAATATTTAATGCCAGGGTTACCTTGGGCAAAAATAACTTTCATGATTATTTCTCCAGTTTGTGCTGTTTTTCATCGCGAAAGCTGAATTTTATAGGTGTACCATTGTAATTATACGTCTCACGAAGCTGTCGTTCTATATATCTTTTGTAACTCCAATGTAAATATTTTAAATTAGATCCGTAAATTACAAACCAAGGTGGGTTTATATCTGTTTGTACGATGTAGCGTAATTTTGGATGGGTGTTTTTTAATCCCGCTGGAGGTTGTTTCTGAATGATATATTGAAGCATATCATTTAATACTCTAGTCTTGGTTTTTTGTTTTCGTCTAAAATCAATTTCCAGTATTATGTCAAAAATCTTTGTAACATTTTGACCAGTAACAGCACTTGTGAATATCAAGGGGGCCCAAGGAATAAAATCAAAAGTGTTAGCAATTTTCAAAGCTAAATTGTCGCGAGTTTTTCCGTCTTTGTCTTCAATACTATCCCATTTAGTGACAACAATTATTATACCTTTACCAATTTTTTCGATAATACCAGCAATACGTTGGTCTAGCTGAGTATTTAGCTCATTAACGTCCATTAATAATAAGCATATGTCGGATTCTTCAATGGCTTGTAATGTTCTAAGTACGCTAAACTTTTCAACACCTACTTCTTGTTTTCCAGGTTTTCGCATACCTGCCGTATCCAAAATTTCTAAATCACAATCATTGTATTTAATTGAAACTCTGTTAACGTCTCTGGTTGTCCCAGCGACATTAGCAACAATAGCTTGTTGTTTTCCGGCCATTGTATTAAATAGAAAACTTTTACCAACATTCGGACGACCAATTAATGATATTCTAATGATATTATCGGGCAATTCTTCGTCTTTGGCTTTTATATTTTGAATAATATTTGAAAGAATTTGCTCAGTACCAATGTTATGCTCGGCACTGCAACGAATAATTTTACTGATGCCAAGTCGACTAAATTCTTCCGTTGGTAGACTATCTTTTAAATCACATTTGTTTGCGATTAAAAACACTGGTTTTTTGCTTCGTAGAGCTTTTTTGGCAATTATTCTATCCTGATCGCTCGGGTATTTAACGCTATCGACAACAACTAAAATTACGTCAGCAATTTCTGTCGCTTCATTAATTTGATCTTGAATTGTTGACTCAAATTCATCTTCAGGGTCTTTCAATCCAGCTGTATCTACTAGCCAAAAACTATGGTCACGGTATTTTACTCGTCCAAGAACATTATCTCGAGTCGTACCAGCTTCTCGAGCCACGATGGCTTGCTGTGAACGGACTAAACGGTTAAAAAGCGAACTTTTTCCGACGTTCGCTTGACCTATAATCGCAACTGTTGGTAGTTTTGAAGCCATATTCAAGGTAATTATAACAGATAAGAATAAGATAAGCGAATTTATTTTGTAAATAAAGATTATATAAAGATATTAAATTTAATATATCACAGGACGAATATCAAGTATTTTGTATTTGCCATTTAATATATCGCTCAACGAATAATTACCAAAATTTGTTCGATGAAGCTTTAAAACTGAATAGCCTAACGAATCGAAAGTCCTTCTTATTTGTCTATTTCTACCCTCGTGCATAGTAATAATCCAATCCTTACGGTTCTTATCTCCCATACGTTCAAGATTCAACTTACTAATACCATCGACTAAATTGATGCCATAATCACTTATCATTTGTTGATGAAGTGGTTGTAAATCCTTATCTAGTCGAACCTTGTATATTTTTGTCTTAAAAAATTTTGGATGAGTCATTTGATATGCAAAATCACCGTCGTTTGATAATAGTAATAACCCACTACTATTTTTATCTAATCGCCCGACTGGTTTTAAGTGATGAAACTTCGGGGGTAATAGACTATAGATTGTCGGTGTTATTCCTTGGTTTTTGCGTGAACATACATAACCGACAGGTTTATTCAAAGCCAAATATTCAAATTTCGAATCAGTTGGAAGCTCTTTTCCACTGATAGTAATTTTATCACTTTTCTTAATCTGCATTCCAAGATTTGCAACTTCTCCGTTCACTCTAACTTTCATTTTAGAAATAAGAATATCGGCTTCCCGACGAGACATCCCCATCTGAAAGGCTAGATATTTATTTAGGCGTATGCCATCACTGCTTGATTTCATCAAGTTTAGTATAACAGAATGTTTTTATTTAATTTCCAAAGTGTTTAGTTTGATTAGTGTCTGAACCGTCTTTAAAATCTTTATTTAAGCGGTCTGACATATCTTCGCCTATTTCGGGGTTTACTGATGGTGTTTCATTTTGTGCAGGGGTAGGAGTATAAGCATTTACCTCAATTTCTGATGTCGTCGGATAAGATGGCATACTTGGTTTTGGAAGTTGAGACTGTATTTCATTAATGTCAGGTACTGGTTGGTTAAACGTATTTACAGGTTGAGTGTTAGGTATTGAAATTGAAGTTGACTCAGGTACTGGAGCAATTATAGAATTTGGGATATCTTGTTGAGGAGTAACTGTCATTGATGGCTCTTGAGGCATTTCGGCCTCACTATTTATTTGCTCAGTTGGTTGTTCTTCTGGAGTAATTGTTGTTTCAGATGGAGCTGGAGCACCAAATGTTTGAGCTGGTTTGTTCTCTGGCTTTTGCATATCATTAAGAATCTCATGGATTGTTCTTACGACATCTTCGATGCCAACTTGTGATTTAACAAGATATCTGTCGGCTCCCAAAGCTTCTCCTCTTGCTCTTTGATCTTCGCTACTTAACGCAGTCATCATTATTACTTTTATGTTTTGAGTTTCTGGGGTAGCTCTTAATATATCAAGCATATCAAAACCGCTAATTTTTGGCATCATAACATCACTGACGATTAAATCGGGGTGCTCCTTTATAGCGACAGCCAAGGCTTCTTCTCCGTCACCAGCTGATATTATTTCATAGCCTTCTGCTAATAAGCGAACGCCGTAAATCTCGCGTAAGCTTTTGTCATCTTCAACTAACATTATTTTGGTCATATTACCCCCCATTGTACTATAACTTTATTAAAAATTACCATACCCCTTGTGTTTATTTATTAATTAGGACCCCTGACAGGTATTGAAACTGATTGGGGTCTAGAGTTTTGTTGATTTGATGGCACAGAATTATCCGTTATATTTACAGGATAGTGTTGTTTTTGGGCAAGAATTCTCTGTTTAGCGACATACTCGGCAATCTGTTCTGGGGTCAGGGATCGACTTCTAGGTACGACATTTTTTGGAGTTTTATCTTGTTCAATCTTAGATTCTTCAATCTGTGCTTGATTTTCCGATGCAATCATTTGCCTTGTTTTTTCTTTTTCAATTTCTTGTTTATATTTTATGTCCTCGATCTCTTTTAAATGTATTGCTTCACTGTTACTAATTCTTGGAAGCTCAACAAAAAAAGTACTTCCCTTACCTCTAATACTCTCTGCCCATATTCGGCCATCCATTATCTCAGTTAATCTTCGGCAAATATATAGTCCAAGACCTGTACCGCCTATTTCTCTGGTATCTTTATTATCAATTCTATAAAATTTCTGGAAAAGATGAGTGATATCATCAGCAGATATTCCGATGCCACTGTCTTTTACACTTAGAGTGATTTTCTCATCATCTCCATTTATGTCAACTACAACCTCACCATTCAAGGTATATTTTATTGCATTTTCAATTAAATTATTCATTATTTCACGTATGTGGTCGTTATCTAAATTTACATAATATACCGGGGCCAGTTGTCTTAGATGTGAGCCACTTGGCATTGGCTTATATATAATATTAAGGCCTTTATCCGAAGCCTTTTGTCTTAGGCCTTCTACAATGTCATTAACCAGCAATACTATATTTACTACTTTAGGATTATTTGAAATACGACCATCGTCGGCTTTAGAAACGTCCAAGAGGTCTTGAAACAGATGTCCGAGGTGCTGTGCGGATTCGTGTGCTTTTTGGATGTAATCACGTGCTCTATTGTCTACTTGTGCTGTTTGGGGGTTTAGAGCAAGTCCTAAATAGCCTTCAATTGAGGCAACAGGTGTCCTCATCTCGTGACTAGCCGTGCTAACAAATTCTGCTTGGCCTCTCTCTAAGGCTTTCTCTTTTGTGATGTCGTGAAATACAGCAATTACACCTGAACCAGTTTCGCTGACTGGTGAGACTACCAAAGAAATCGCTAATCTTTTCTCGTTTTTAGTGACAATACTGAAATCATTTGTTCTTATCTGTTGGTTGGTTGACATGACGTGCTGAATTGGATTATTAGTGCTATCTAAAGATTCACCTCTTTGATTTATCAGTTTAAATACGGATTTATAATTTAATGCCAAAGCGTCTTGTTTACTCCAGCCGATAGTACGCTGTGCGGCTGGATTGATTAAGCGAATTATTCCCTGTCCATCAATCGCAATTACGCCGTCACCGATAGCGTTGATTACTACCTCTGATTTACTGGTAATGTCACTTAACTCATTCGCCAAATCGCGATAATTTTTCGAATCACTGTCCTTTTCTTCTTTTTTAGATTTTTTATGCCAAATAATTAAACTAGTAGCAATAGGTAATATACTACTTAAAATTATTGAGAAAATAACATCAAATGACAGATTATTTTTACTAAATTGTATGTAACCGTAATAACCAATTGCCAAAATAATTGGCAAAATTCCCCATATATTGAAAATTGCAGAAAAAATTATTATTGATATCCAGAATACGATATATGGTGAAGATAACCCCCCTGTCGTAAAGACTAATAATCCGATTGTTGATGTAAGCAAATAAAATATAAGTAAAGTTGCATAAAACACAATCTTGCGAGGTATCAAAAAATATAAAACAAAGCTAAGTATGGCCGTGGTACCAGCTAAAATTACTATCAGAATGTCTATAGCCATTGATTGATCTAGTTTTGGCGATTGATCAAAATAAGACCATAGGTAAATAAAAACAATCACGAGAGAAACTAATAACGATGCCTCGCAGATTCGTCGATGCCAAAAACGATTTATCGTGACTGGTTTAATTTTTGCCCCCTATTTCATGCTAAATCTATGGTTATTATGACGTTTATGTTTGTATTTTTCAAGCATTAACTAATTTATCGAGCAATAATTCAATTATAATAATTAGTGTGATAAAACAAACTTTACAATTCAATTTTTATTATTGGCAAAGATTGTTCGTTTATTTTTGGGTATTTTCATTGGTAGGCCATTATTTTGAGGTTATTTGGGCATATTTAATTAGTTTTACTACGGGTAGTAGTATATGGAACCCAACAACTATTACATTAATTCCACTAGCAATACCATATGGACTCGGGGCGGTGTCTGTGATATTACTCGTTGGTAATTATGCTAAAAATAACAATTTAAACATATGGGCAGTATATTTTATTAGCATAATCTCATGTAGTGTAATTGAATATACCTGTTCAGCAATTTTGGTCAATATTTACGGATTTAACAAATATTGGGATTATTCAGAAAGATTATTCAACTTAAACGGTTATATTTGTCTTGAAGCGAGTTTACTATTTGGGCTATTGGCGACAATATTTATATATCAGATATATCCAATTTTTGAAAGGTACTTCAACTCTTTGAATAGAAGCTATATTGACGTTGCATTCTGGATAATGATAATTAGCTATAGTATTGATTTAATTTATTATTATTCGAAATAAAAAAATATATTTAAAATGGTTGTTTAGTTTTAAGTTTATTCATATAATAAGGAACAAGGGTATTTTTTTATGGATGATAATACTGTCGATTCCGAGATAGTTCCAGTAGTTAATGAGTACGAAGCTGCTAATGATTTCAGAGAAACTCAACAGATTACTGGTTTAGTAGCAATAGCAAGTATTGTATTTGTTGTGTTTGATTTAGTCCTATTTGGGGTTGAGTCAAATGTGTCAAATCTAGTTTGGACTACATTGGCTATTCTTGGTGGATTTTCATTCATCTATTTTTTAATACCGGCCATATATATGATAAAGTGGTTATCTTTTCTACCAGACATAATATTGATTGGTGGCTTTACTATTATAATGATTAGCCTCGGAGAAAGAGGCGGATCTTTGCCTTTATTAGTGCTTATTATTTCAGCAATTAGTGCATATACCAAATCAAATTGGCTATATCTAATGACTTTATTCGAATCATTTGTGGCCTTATTGTTATTTTTTGTATTAAATTCATCTTATACAAATACCATGACTACGACGAATGTTATTTTTCAAATCATAGGCGTATTATCTTTGGTAGCAATACTAAGAATATTCTCTAGAGAAATTATTACAATGCGAGGTTCGCAAAAACTTTTAGTAAAAGCAGCACGTAGTCTTGAAGGTCAGAAAAACGAGATACTAACGTTAATAAATAGCCTTTCTTATGGTTTAATATCAGTCGATATTGATAGAAAAATTGCAATTGCTAACCAAGCCTCATATTCGATGCTCGGTTTTAGCTCAGGAGATGATGGGCTTGTCGGGAAGGTGTTAAGTGATGTTATGTCTGTTTCTTCAGATGAGGCAAGAATTTCTCTCGCCGATGAGTCGCTGAGAGTTGGAAAACCTATGTCTTACGAAGATTTAAAATTAGTTTCACCAAACGGTGTTTATCGAATTTCCGTCAATACTAATCCAATTTTTAGCAAAGATAAACATCAAATCGGAGCAATCATTATGTTTCGTGATATCACTGCTGAGAAATCTCTAGAAGAACAACGAGCTGAATTCAACTCTATTGCTTCCCATGAGCTCCGAACACCTCTAGCAATAGTAGAAGGTTTCACATTTAATCTTCTTTTTGATAAGAAATTAAAATATGATAAAAAGACCAAGGAATACATTTCTCAAATAGATAAATCTGTAAAAAACTTAATAAGATTAACGAACGACATTCTTACAGTTACGAAAGTAGATACTAACCAGATTAAGCTCGAATTTAGTAATGTCGACATGAAAAAGTTAGTGAAAGATTGCGTTGAGTCTACGAAAGAAAAAGCCGAGAACAAAAAGATTAAGTTAAATATGTTGATAACTAACGATTTACCGGAAGTAATGACAGATGGATCTAGGATAAAAGAAGTCCTCACAAACCTTATCGAAAACGCTATAAAGTTTACTGAAAAAGGTTCAGTAAGCGTTGAGGCTAGCGAGAACGAAAAAGGCATCGTTACTATAAAGGTTATTGATACTGGAGTTGGAATCAGTGATAATGAAAAAGAAAGAATATTCAATCGCTTTTACAGGGTTTCCGATTTTAGAACTCAAAAAGCAGGTGGAACAGGGCTAGGTCTTTATATTTCACGTACATTTATTACAGCTTTGGGTGGAAAAATTGGTGTGGACAGTAAAAAGGGTGAAGGAAGTACCTTCTGGTTTTCTATACCTGTTACAAAAGAAAAAAAGAAAGAAAAGCAACAGAGCGAGGAGCAGTTGGATAATTTTTTTGAAAGTATATAACGATATCTTGATAGTGAATTAAAAACATTTCAGAAGGAGAAAATTATGAAAAAAACAGTTATGGTAGTTGACGATGATCCGCAGATCAGAGAATTGTATGAAATATCTTTAAAATTAAAGGGATACGAAGTTGTAGTTGCCCCTGATGGTGAGAAGGCACTAGAAATGCTTCGAACTAATAAGGCAAAACCAGATTTAATTTTACTTGATGTTATGATGCCTAAAATTCATGGGTTAGATGTATTGAATATGATAAAAACTGATCCAAAAATTAGCGATATTAAGGTTATAACCTTCACTGCTCTATCCGACGATGTAATCCGAGATAAGGCAATGAAGTACGGTGCTTATTCATATATAGTAAAGTCCGAGTTGTCAATGTCTGATATTATGGATAAAGTTGAAGAAGCTGTGAAAAGCTAACGTATTAATAATATAAATTTAATATAACTGCTTCAGTATTTTGTAATTTTAGTCATCATAAAAAAGCCCGACAATTGTAAATAATAACCCAAATGCTAGTAAAATACTAAAAAAGATGAACAATCTTGTATCACTATAAACGTCTTGAAATATTCCACCGATACTTATAATTAAGAATCCTAGTCCTATTAGTAATGGTTTTGGAGACTTAAAATTATTCTTTATGTATTCTCTAATGAAAACTACGCTAGTCATTGTCCAAGGAATAATAACTAAAGAGCCTATTCCGGCTATCATTACAAGATCAGGATTGAAATTTATTATATTATTAGCATCTATCGTCGGCTGATTCCTGTTAATTAATTGATAAATTATCAGACCGATTCCAGCTAAAGCAACAAAAAATGATACAAGAAATCGTTTTTTACTATTTGGATAAAACTTGTACAGAGGTACCTGAACTGCAAAAACTGCAGATAAATAGTATAATCCTCTACCAATTAAATCAGACCAGAAAAGAAAATTCATATCTAGATTATAGGTGCTAATAATCATTGTTAATGACGCCTTGATGCTAGCTAAAGCTATAAACGTCGCAGAAAAAAATGTATAGTTCGCAAAAAAGTTTTTTATTTTTTTGCCATAACCAATAGAATAGCATTTATAGGCTAATATTAAGGATATTATTCCTAAGAGTAAATATACGATTGACCTTATCATTTTTTATATTACAAAAACCTTTTTATTTATGCTAATGTTATCACTATTCGTCATAAAAAAACCAACTATTATCAATAAAAATCCAATAACAAATACGGCACTAAATAAAACAAATAACCTTATATCACTAAACACATCCTGGAAGACTGCACCAATACTTAAAACTATAGATCCCAAACCAATAATTAACGGTTTAGGTGATTTGAACATATTTTTGAAGTATTCTCTAATAAATATGATTCCAGTCATTATCCAAGGAACGACGGCTACTAAAACCATTCCGGAAACTAAAATAAAATCGGCGTCAAAATTTATTATCTCATTACTGCCCATAGTTGGCTGATTTCTGTTAATCAATTGATAAATTATCAGACCGATTCCAGCTAAAGCAACAAAAAATGATACAAGAAATCGTTTTTTACTGCTTGGATAAAACTTGTACAGAGGTACCTGAACTGCAAAAATACCCATCGAGTAGTATAGAGCTCTACCAATTAAATCAAACCAATAAAGCAAACTGTCATCGGAAGTATAAATCACTAAACCAATCATTAAAGATGATATATATCCAGTTAAAGCTACGATTGCCGCTGAAAAAAAAATATAATTTGCGAAAGGATTATTTATTTTTTTGCCATAACCAATAGAATAGCATTTATAGGCTGACACTGACCCTACTAATCCGACTAATAAATATACTACAAGCCTAATCATTACTCTAATGATAACATATATTTTTAAAATGTTTATGTAAATAATATGCTTAAATACTGTTACTTACCAGTCGATAACTCGACGATAAAGTTTGAGCCTACACCTTCTATTGATTCGACATCAATATATCCACCCATAGCCTCAATATATTGTTTAATTATCCACAGCCCTAAACCTGTACCTGATATATATTGGGTCTTTTCTGTTTTGACACGATAAAATCTTTGGAATAATCTTTTTCTAGCTGATGGACTCATACCAAGCCCGGTGTCGTGTATATTAGTGACGAGACGTCCTTTTTTCACTTGATGACTAATTGTCACACTTCCTTTTTCGGTGTATTTGATTGCATTATCTATTAAATTCGTAAATACTTCTTGAAGGCGACTTTCGTCAGCTTTTACGTGCGGTATATTATTATCTGGTGTATAGTTAATGACTAATCCTTTTGATTGTGATATTGGTCGATAATTTTCGATAATTAAATTTATTATTTTTGTTATATCGACATCTTTTATATTATATTCCACTCTACCCTGTTCTACTCTACTGACATTTAATAAATCTTGAACTAAAGCGTTTAATCTATCGGTTTGAGATAAAGCTACTTGTATTTGTTCTCTGACTTGTGGCTCGACATTTCCATAATCGCCGTCCATGACATTAGATAAATAACCTTTGATTATTGAAGTCGGTGATTTTAATTCGTGAGTAGCTACTGATAAAAAATCACTCATTGTTTGATTTAGTTCTTTTTGTCTTGCAAGTAGTTGTGCGTATCCTACCAATTTAAAGTGTCTAAATAATAGTCCAAATATTAGGATTATACTAATTATTAAAATTATTAAAGATTGTTTATAAGCAGAGCTAATGGCTTCTTGAGCATCAATCGTCAAGTAATTTGCAGAAATTATTGCAATTACTTCATCCCCTTCTATTACAGGAGTCATTACGTTCCATGCTTGTGCAGGGTTTGTTTTTCGGTCATACGTGTTAATTAAATTTGCGATAGATTTTTTATGGCTAATAACTAGTTCAGCTTGAGTCTTTTCGCTTTGATTTAATTTACTATTCGTAGATGAACTATGTGCTACAGTGGTAAAATCATTATTTTTTTTAATAATCACTTTACTTTGCATTAATGCTAGTTGGGATGATTCAAGCGAATCGAGTTCTGTTTTTATATTTCCGTATTGTTCTAATCTTATAGATTTAGATGAATATCGAGCTATTATATTATTAGCTAAATCGGCCTTTCTATTTAGTTCGTTATTAAAGGCTGTATTTGTTAGTTGAATGAGAATAATCGTGTTAATAGCAACAATCACTGGTATAGTAACCAAAATAATTATTGAATAAATAATCTCTAATTTATCTCTTTTCATAATTAAACAGATCTATTCTCTTCTTTATTGATATTATTATCTTGGATTATATTTAATCCAATTTGAATATCTTGTTTTTCAATTTTAGAATTTTCATTTATTGGCATGATTCTTTCATTTTGTATAAAAGGAGTACGATTTTCATTATCTTGGCTGTTAATCGTGCTGGTTGACTCATTTGTATTAATTTGACTAATATCAGTAACGCTTGGTACTAGAAACTTGTTCTTATTTTTATTAATTTTTATAATTATCAATAAAATCATTATTGCAACTAATATCACAAAAGTTGAGACTGTAACATAATAAATTAAATTATTATTTGATTGAGAGGCTGTCTCTGTTGGATTACCAGATAATTTTAAATTAAGTCCGTTTGGGTTTAGTTCAGAAGCAGCGACATTTGAAATAATAAATTCAAAAGAATTAGATCGATTGAATGATCCATCTTCCTTATTTACGACTACGTAAACTTCATGTTTACCAGGTTGCATCGGGTCATTAATGGTGTATTGCCAATTTCCCTCTTTGTCACTTTTTGTGGTAATAATAAGCGGATCGGAATATATATAAATTAGTACTAATGATTCTGGTTTGGACTTTCCGGAAATTTTTAATAATTCTCCATTACTAGATTCGACTGTTGTTGGTACGTTTTCTATTTTTGATATTGATACTAACCTACTATCAACATTTATTTTCTCGATTTCTAAAGGATTTATCGGTGAGAAAATTGAAGGTAGTATGTATTTACTCGTAGCAAAACAGTTCATAGTTTTCTCTAACTCATTCGCTGTCATTAAAGAATCTTTGTTTATTATTTCTAAATATCTGTCTGGATTAATTTCAGACTCTAAACAACTTTGGGTAATTTTACTGACTTGAAGCTTTGAAGACGTAATTTGGGTCTCTGTAGTAGGGATAGCTTGTGTCGTCTCATTCGTAGCGGAACTTGAAGTATTTGAGGAACTCGTGATGTCATCAGAACTGTCAGTCGAGATATTATTACTAACTGATGTATTTGGATTTTCAGGGCTAGGGTTAGTTTGATTAGAGTTGACGCTTATTGGTATTTCAATTATTTTTTCTACACCACCATATATCGCCTTGGCAAAAATGGTATCATTTCCAATTTTATTGTTTGCAAAAAAATTTATATTGTCATTATTAGAAAAATTTGATTCAGTGACGTATAGATTTCCAAGAGGGGTAACCGAAGGCCATTCATATATAACATAAGGGTTTATATCATAATATTCTATTAGATCGGGTGTTGGTAATAACGAACTGGTTAATTTAATAGAATTAATTGAATTTACCATTACACTTAATTTGCTTGGTATAGAATATGAATTCAAAAAAATAGATGGAGCTGATGAAATTCTATAAATAACATCGTTGGTTATTTGGCAGAAATAACCTTCGTTATATTGAATTTTTACGTCGAGACTAACATTGCCAGGTGTAGGCCAAACTGATGATACCCATTTAAATAACCATGTATTTGAGCTTGATGGTTGAGCCTGTCCAATTATTTTCTGATTAGCCATTACGGTTATCTTAGTTGGTTGTGGAATACTTGGAGTAGAAATTTTGACATACACTTCACCATATAAATAATTTGTGATTGAATTATTCGCATTAGTGACCGTCATTGACAAGTTACTGCAATCATTTGTAACGGTTTGAGAAAATGAGTTATTTATATTTGTTAAGTTTATCGCTATCACCGTTCCGATTATCAGAACAGTTAACATTAATTTTGAAAAAAAATGTTTTTTTACATAACGCATATGCTCTAGATAATACACTAAAATCTACATATTTTTAAGTCAAAAAGATTTTTATAATAATAAATCTCAACATTCTGTTGAGATGAATAAGAGTTTTTCTATTGGTGATCGTACCGGGAATTGAACCCGGATTGTCAGGATGAGAACCTGATGTCCTAACCGTTAGACGATACGACCATATCAATAATCAAATATTTTTGAAAAGTAAACAACACAACTTTAACAGATATAATTCATTATGTCTAGTAAGGTTATTACATTCTATTTTTTAATTTGTTCAATAATTGAGATTAATTTTCGAGGTGTTATTTCTGCTTTTATGAGATATGCATCAGCATATTTCTGCATAGCTATTCGTGATGTTTCATCTTGTTCATAATTTGTTAGAACAATAATATGAGTATTAGGAATCAAATCCTCACCATTACCTCTTAGAGCTTTTAATATATCACTACCCCTTCTTTCAGGTAACATAATGTCTAACAAAATAAGGTCGTAAGGCTTATTACGAGCAGCAATTAAGCCATCATCACCGTCAACTACCCAGTCGACTTCGTACCCAGCTTTTTTCAAGCTTCGTACGTACATTTCTCCAATAAATCTATCATCTTCTATGCACAAGATTGTTTTTGTTGACATAATATTTATCCTCTAAACATTGAATGATTTTTTATCCAACCATTACCTTCACTTATTATTCCTTCGTTATTATTATCATCTGCAAGTAGTTTATTAGCAACAGTAGAATATATTGGTAGTGATACTGTAAAAATAGAGCCATTGCCATCTTCGCTACGTACGCTTATTGTACCACCATGAGATTCGACGATAGCTTTACTTATATAAAGGCCTATACCCGTTCCGGGTACGGTTTCTCTTGATCTATGAGATCGATAAAATTTTTGAAATAAATTACTCACAACGCTTTCTGGCATACCAATACCATGGTCTTCGAACGAAATATCGACAAAGTCACCGTTCTTTTTTGCAGAGATAATAATCGTACTACCTTCGTTACTATATTTAATGGCGTTGTCAATAATATTGCCAAAGACCTCCCCCATACTTGCCTTATCGGCTGCAACTGTTGGTAAATTTTCTGGTAGGTTTATTGACAACAGACGATTTTGGGCACCAGCACGCATCTTCATATCATCACTAATGGTGTCATATATTGATGATACTTTTTCTTCTGAAAGACGCATCTTTAGATGTCGTCTATCATAACGAGAAGTGTTTAGAATATTATCTATATAACCTGATAAACGATTTGAAGAAATTACTAATCTGTTAAATAATTCTCGTTGGTCTCCTTTGAAAAGTGGAGACAATTCATCTTCAAATACGTCTAAATAACCTCTTATAACCGTTATTGGTCCACGAAGTTCGTGGGCAGCGAAAGATATAAAGTCAAGATTTTCTTCATCAACAATGTAAGATTTTGTTTTATCTATCAAAGAGATTACTGTCTCGCAACTCGCTCCTTTTTGATATGAGGCGTAAATATCATAAAAATGTCGATTTTCTTCGTTAGGTAGTTTATTGGGAATACGAGTCCAAACATGCTCATTATGAACAGAATTTTCCTCACATTCATCCAGCCATAAAGATAGGTCATTATTCATATTAAACAAGACATCCAAATATTTTTTGCCATCTTGATCTATATTCACTGGTGCTGATTTATTTGCATAAACAATCTCTCTCTTGTTATTAAGAGCGACAAATCCGCAAATAGTTGCGTCAAGTGCATCATTAATTATCGCTTTATTATTTTCTGTGGTCGAGACAGGGTAGGATTCTTTTCTTGCTGATAATTCATACAATATTTTAAGAGCGTCACTCATTCCAGTTTTTTCGTTTTTAGTACTGTTTATATCTGGCATTTGCATCTCTGGTTTTTCTCCAGAAATATGTACGATAACTGACATTAGATCTTTGAGTGGTCTTGTCGCATTAATTAATATCGTAATAATAATTATTGAATTAATTACAAAAAAAGTAACATAGATTATCCAAAATGTAATCGAATCAACTTTTAAAATATTAAAATACGACAAAGTTAATCCAAAACAGATATAAATTAATATTTGAGAAAATAAAACTGTCAAAACTATCTTTTTTGAGAAACGATTCCAAAATTGACTAGCTAGTTTTGGAGTATCATTTATTGCCACGATACGCTTCCTTTATCATTAGGTATCGCTGTTATCCAAGTCTGACCTCTGACTAATGGAATCACCTTTCCTTCAGTATCCGTGAAGAATATTTGACTAGTTTTCGATTCCTTGTTCCAGGTTGCATTTATAACCGTGCCATTCTGGAAAATTACTGCCTCACCGCTACCAATTGTTGTAATATTCTCTCTGTAGCCATCTTCTAATACTGTATTCTCATCGACTTTCATGACAATAATTACGTTTGGTGATATTTGACCTTGCTCACGATCTAGATGGGGAGCTCCGCCTTGATGTCTTTCATAAGAGTTTGAGATTGAGTTGTAATAATAAATACTGTTATATAAGAAACTACTAATGGTAACATTGATTTCCGTAGCATTTGGAGTTTCACTTGCCTTGCTATCAATCCTTTCAAAACCTGTAAAATTTGATGTTGTATAGCCTTTTGAAGAATTTAAGGCATCGATTTTTTCAAAACTAGTGTAGACATTATGCGGAGAATAGCGATCGCTGGCTCTCCAATAGTATTTCGAATTAAAAAATTGATCGATATCACGATAATTGCCATTTCTTACTTCCGATAAAGCTCTAGCACTGCCTCCTATGTGACCAATACTGCAATCAAAAGCTGCCGCCCAATCAGCATCGTATAAGCGTAAACTACGAACTGGGCCTATTAACTGAGGTTTTTCTTGTTGGTATAATACTAAAAATCTAGTTATTCCCCCTTCGGCGATTGCTTCAAATACTACACCGCTATCTTTCAGACCGGATTGGGGTCTCGCATCAGGGCTATTTTCAATCATTATCCCTGTTACTGCCATTTTTGTATCATCTTCGTTGTTAACTATTTTTCCTGTTAAAGGAGAATAGTATATTACTGGCTTAGGTTTTGGGGCGGATTTTTGGACGTTATTTACAATGTAATTATTATTATCTTGTTCTGTTTTTAAAATCAAATTAATATATGCAAAAGAAATGACGAATATTGCTATTAAGATAAAAATAGTCCAACCAAAAAAACTAAGTTTTCGACGTTTTTTTAGCCAAAATCGAAACTGTGTCCACTTATTTTTTTCTTGCGTTTCGAACATAACTTAAGCGTTATTATAGCATACGAAAACGAATCTTTCAGCATGTCTCAATTGCAGTTTGTAATCTAGAAATTGTCTTATCTTTTCCCAAGGCTGATAAGGTGTCATTTAATGCTGGGCTGAATGGTGCCCAAGACACAGCTAATCTTATGAGACTGAATAGTATTGCAGGTTTCTGGTTAGTTGAAGCTAATAATTCATTTAAAGTGTCTTGAATGGATTTTGGGTCAAAGCCACTATTATTCAATGCTTTTTTAGTATCTATCAATAGTTCAATAATCTGTTCTTTAGATAATTTACCAAGTTGCTTATTTCCTTTTACCATTGTCCAGTCCGGAACTGGATTCTCAAAAAAGTAGGAGGTTAATATTGGTAAATCACACAGTGTTTTTAATCTGTCTTGGACTAGCTTCAATATCGTCATTTTAATTTTTTCATCAACTTTATTTGCTGAGTCAGGCCAAAATTCATCGCAACGTTTATATAATTCTTCTAAAGTTAATTTACGAATCCATTGACTATTCATCCATAGTAAACGTTTTTCATCAAAACGAGCACCACTATGTTGAACCCTATCAAGGCTAAATTTATCAATTAATTCCTCGTATGAAAATATTTCTTGTTCTGTGCCATCATTCCATCCCAAACTTGCAATAAAATTAATCATTGCTTCAACAAGATATCCATCCTTAAGATAATCCAAAACGTCTTTGGCACCGTCTCTTTTGCCAAGTTTTTTTGTTCCAGACTCTCCTAAGATAGGAGGAACTGATGCCAATATCGGACGCTCTATATCTAATGCCTCGTAAAGATTTAGATAATTTGGTTGACTTGATATAAATTCTTGGCCTCTAATTATATGAGTTACTTTCATCTCAGCATCATCGACAATATGTGCAAAATTATATGTCGGAAAACCATCTGACTTAATTAAAATAAAATCATCAATCACTTCTGGCCCAGTATTCATATCGCCCATTATTTCGTCGTGCCATTTATATTCCTTTGGATCAGATTTAAATCTAAGTGGCATAGTACCATTCCATTCTGGAGGATTATCTGGTCGGTGATTTCTATACAAAAACGCTCTGTTTTCTTTCTTTGCTTGTTCTCTGAAAGATTGAATTTCTTCACTACTATATGGATCCGCATAAGCTCGATTACTGTCGATTAGTTTTTTTGCCCATTTTTTATAAATATCAAGTCTTTCACTTTGACGATAAGGTGCATACGGTCCACCTATATCGGGTCCCTCATCATAAGATATACCCAATGTTTTTAGGCACCTCATTAAATGTTCGTCAGAACCTTTTACTTCCCGTTTTTGATCAGTGTCTTCAAGTCTTAAGATTAATTTTCCAGATTTGTCTTTACGGGCGACAAGCCATGCAAATAAAGCAGTTCTAACGCCACCAACATGCATATAACCTGTAGGGCTAGGTGCGAAACGAGTACGAATATTTTTCATTACACAGTAATTATATCATCAGAAATTATAAATATACTTAGCTTGTGTTTGATACTTTTATAAACTTATTGCAATCTTTTTGATTTGGTCGGTAGACAATTGCGAATCACCACTAATGGTATATAATATGCCACCATTAACCCAAGCAGCTCTTTCACCGTAGGTAAAAATTGTTAAGCCTTGTTCTAGAGTGGTTAAAAATTCACCCTTTGATTCTTTTTCAACCATATTTTTCACAGCACTTGAATCCCAATTGCTTTTTTGTTGTTCAATTTTGAATTTTTTGTCACCGGTATTCGCACCGAAATTGACCGTTACGCTCCCATCATTGTATGTAATAGGACCTTTAAATCGATATCCATCTGGATAATATGATGGAAAAGTAGCTCTTATTCCAGATTGGGTACTAGCGATATGAATTGAAAAATTTGGAATATTAAAATACAACAAACTAAATATTAATACCAATAGGAATACGATAATTATCGTAATATTTATCTTTTTGAAAAGTATGCCATGCTTTTTTTCATGTTTTCGATTTTTTTCGATTTTTTTAAAAGCTTCGGAGATAGCTTCTTCTTTGATAACTTTTGCCGGTTTTTGAACAGTCTGTTTAATGGCTGGTCTAGTTATCGATATCGATTTATATTTATTGATTTTTTTTGAAAGTTGATGTTTGACAGGTCTGATTAATTCTGACCGATTTGATTCTATAGTTTGTTTCGGTTTATTTTCGGGATAGTTTTTTGCAAAACGAGTGATGTTATTTGACTTAGCTATATCCATACTATTTCCAACTGTTTTTGAGATTCTTGGACCGTGAGAGATTGGTTTTTGGGTAGCATGTCGGTAGAGTGTTCGAGACTTGTGTGTTAATGAGTGGATTGACTTGGAATTGATAATATTATTAATATTGTTATTTTTAACTACATTTTGTGGAGTTGACCTAACTAAAGGCATACCAGAAATACTATCATACCTTTTGCCATTTATTGTGACAATTTTATCCTTTTTCATTCATTCCTCGCAGCTTCAAATCTCAAATAATAACATTCCGCTTATTCTATCTTAGGTACATTTTTTAAAATATACAAGAGTAATTGATAAAAATCGTACTCAACTTGGTATAATATTGCTTGTAGTCTATGTATAAGCGTCCATCTAAAAAAGAAAAAATCATTCGGCTAACAGTTGTTTATTCAATTATGTTTTTTGCTATTGCTTTGATTTCAACTTTTGTAATTTTTTTCGTACTTGGCTTTAGATTCAATAAAATCGACGGACAAGTCGAACAATTTTCACTAGTTCAATTCAAATCTAACCCTTCAGGTGCAAATATATATATCGACGGTGTTGATGTTGGTCTAAAAACTCCTAGTAAAAAATCAATACCCGCCGGTTTTCATAACGTTTTAATAAGTAAGAAAGGATATAAGGATTGGCAGAAGACTATTAATGCCAAAGCTGGTGTAATATCTTGGCTTAATTATGCACTACTGGTTCCAGAAAATCTTAATCTTGAGGTACTTAGTTCTTATGAATCATTAAGTTCTTCGCTGTCTTCACCGAAAGGCCATTATATCTTAGTACAGGGTAGTTCAAATGCACCTTCTTTTAATCTAGTCGATATAAGTGTTGATAAGATAAAAACTACCGAGCTTATTATCCCCTCAGATTCTTATAGTGAGGCATTCAATTATGGAACAGTTCACGTCTTTAATCCGGTTAGATGGGACGATGGAGAACGCTACGTACTAATAGAGCATCATTACAGCGATAAGACAGAATGGTTAGTTTTGGATACTCAAAATGTAGATTTAACTCAAAATATTAGTGCAAAATTCATTAATCCTATAAGTTATATTGATTTTTTCGGAACAAGTGGTGACGTATTTTATGTACTAAGTGAGTTAATTGTTTATAAGTTTGAAATGTCCTCTGATGTATTGCCAATTCCTATTATTACAAATGTATCTTCATTTAATTTGTTTGATGAAATAAATACGATTTCATATATTGCTAATAATGAATCGGGTAGAGTTGTTGGTATTTATCGTGATGGTGATGATAAACCGATAATCCTTCGTAATGTATCTGTAGATAATCAACTTCCTCTTAATATCGAGGTATCCCGTTATTTTAATGAAAACTATTTCATTATTTCTGAAGGAAAGGAAACGACAATTCTAAGTGGTAATTATCCAGAATCAGAAAATGATATTGCTTTAAACTTAAAGCAATTTGCATCTTTTTCTTTTGATAAAGACGTTGAGAATATATCTTCTAGTCCTGATGGAAAGTATATTTTTGTAGGTAGTGGTGATGATTTTGAAGTGTATGATTTAGAATATCAAACTTTATCACCTGCTAGTGTTACAGGTACAGAAGCTGATTATAAAATTGATTGGCTAGATCCCAACCATTTATGGATGATTCGTAACGGTGTCTTAAAGATTAGTGATTTTGATAGCATGAATATTTATGAAATTAATAATGCTACAATAGGGCAAACAGTTTCGCTAAATCGAAATGGTAGGTATCTTTATAGTTTTAATAAAACGGATTCTGGCTATCAATTACAAAGAGTACGTTTAATATTGCCTTAGTTACCATCTACTAGAAAATAACCAGTCAAAAAATCTTCCCGATGGGCCTGGTATATTTTCCGTTTCACGACTCGTTTCAGATGGTGCTGATTCAGCAAGTGATGGATCGGGACTAACTTGCTCAGAGACTACAAGTAAGCGATATTTTGAAGTTCCCAGAGGCGTACAAGTTAATAAGGTCAAAATTGGTTTATCGGTTGGATAAACTAGTTTATCTACATCATCTGGATTTACTACCTCTTTTTTTGTTACGACATAAGTAAATCTTTTTGAATTGTAATTTGCATACACTGTATCGCCAACGACAAGTTTATCAAGTTGAACAAAAATAAATTTATATTCTCCTCTATCAAACAGATCATTACTACTATGCCCAGCTATTACCGTATTACCTGCTTGACCTGGATGACTATTTGCTCCAGAAATGGCGAAATGAGCTACTCCTTTCGTCATAGCTTCCATTTGTGAATCATAGTCATTGCCTATGTCATATACGACTGGGACATCGACATTTATTTTTGGAATTATTAAACGTGGTTCAGAACTTACAGTAATCTCATTAGGATTAATTACTATGTTTTGGGGATCAATACTTCCCGGACTTACATATGCTAGCACGTTAGATATAATTAATTGATTATATTGCAATAGTAAAAAAATCAATACTACGATAATCCCAGAAATTACAGGTATAAAATGATTACTTTTATGAATTTTTTTGGCAGATTGTCGAACTTTTTGAATTAATTTTTGTTTTAAGTCAAAAATTATTTCTTCCTCCTCTTTCGAATTTTTGTAATTTTCATCATTTTTGTCAGAATTTATGAAAGATTGGTTTTTAGTATAATGATGAGAGTAATAGCCTTGGTAATAATTCTTGTAGTAATTTTGCCAAGCTGTGTGGTATTTTTCCCATTGTTCAGGTAGTGGTTGTGAATGAGTGTTATGAATTCGTTCGTATGGATTTATATCATTAGACAAGTATTGGCTCGAACTAACATCTTCGTCTTTTTCGTAGATACGATCAATTTGAGCCCTGACGACGTTTGCGGCAGCCTCTTGAGAAGAAGGTGTTGGGCCTATAATCCCACCCTGACCATTACTAATTTCGTCTGGTCTCATATATAGATTCCTACTTGGATCTATTGTACAATAAATAACTGTCATCTGCTATTAGTAACTTTTTTGTTAATAACAGACAGTTTTGTTTTTTATCGTTATAATTTATCATACTTGGGCGAGTGGCGGAATCGGTAGACGCGCTAGACTCAAAATCTAGTTCTCGCAAGAGAGTGGGGGTTCAAGTCCCCCCTTGCCCACCATTTTCATTTATTGCACTATAATTTTATTAAACTCAATCACATATTTTTGAAAAAAATAACCCCAGTTTAAAGCTGGGGTTATAAAATAAAGTCTTTACAATAGTACATATTCCATTTTAAAGGATATTAGGGGGTGATAATTCGATGATATCAATACCACCCCCTTAATATATCACCATGATTTCCATAGATCTGAATTATTAGCTTTGGAGTTGATGTTTTCGTAATGAATCGTCATTAGGTACAAAACGATTTCGATTATCGCAAGTGTAGCTAATACTATCAATGTTGATGAAGATATTTTCAAGTTAAAAACAAAAGTTGAAAATAATATCAAAAAAATCAGACCTAAGCATACAAAAATACCAAGATACAACAGGTTTAACTTTTTTTTCGAAATTGGTTGACTTTCAACCAATTCGACTGTTATCGATCCAAATTGAATTTTTGGGTTCGGCATCCTTAAAGGTATGCTTGAATTTTTAACTGTTGTTGGATATTCTTCTCTATTGTTGGAATTATTATTGCTAAGTTTTCTTGAGGTATCCTCTGGCTCTTCAGAAATATAAAAACGATTAATTACTGCCGTCTCTAATTCTAATTCGCTTGATCTCATACTGCATCTTGACTTATAGTCTTCATTTAATTTATAAAATTTCGAACATGATGGAAAATTATAAATTTTTGCCAAAATATATAACACCTCCTAAATTTTTACAATATAACCAACTGAGCTTCTATGAAAAGCACAATTCCTGTATCTGTATGGAATATGTACTGTAAAGACCCTGTTTTTTAAAGTTCGTTTTGTTCAAACAATAATGAACATATATTCTGATATTAGCATAAATATTATATTTTGTCAATATACGATTATGAATAATTTATTGACTTTTGTAGATAAAAATGTTACAATCCACGCGTGGCTTGAGGCGATTTTGCTTCGTCATAAAGTACCTTAAATTATATGCTATTTTATCTTGTCACTGATGGAGAGTCGTATTTCTAGATATTTCGAAAGGAGAGGTATTAACTTGTCAATGAGTATTGAAAAGTTGTCGTTACCTATTAAATCTGAAGAAGTGGAAATTTTTATCGGTATTAGAAGTCACGAGTATGTGAAATTTTTTATTAATAACGACTCTTGTCCGGAATGTATTAGTAAATTACCTCCCTGCTTTTTAGGCGAAGTCCCCGACTTGTTCGGTCCAGCAAGAAAAGCTTATGACCAGATATTTCGTGTTACGATTTGTAATAATATTGTGATAAAACTTTGCGATTTACAACGTCAACCAGGAGAACAAGACATAGATTATTCAGTTAGTTTTAAAAAATCTACTGGAAAAAATGTCTTGATGTTTCGCATTAGAGAAGGTGAAGAGATAAAATGCCAGTATATATAGCGAGTACTTTTTTAGCCCTAGTTTATCTAGGGCTTATTTATTTGATCAGACTAGATGCCGTACTTTCTAGAGGTTTATCAGAATTCCAAATCCAATAGACCGATGCTCTTGTGGCGGTATTTCCTCGCCATATCTGCATAGGATTATCAAAAGACATACTTACCACATCGCCATCATGAGCTATTACTAACGTATCTTTATGTAGAGTCGTAATCGTAATCGGATAAGTAATAGTAAACTTATGTAATGCTTCTATAAAATTAGACAGTTGCATACTAAAAGTTAATACTTTTGGATAATATACGGATTGAAATATTTTTTGCAATTGTGCGAAAGATGAAATTATTAACGTATCTTTTCTTTCAACTAAAAGATTGTAATTGTTTTTCATTAGGTCGATAGCGTCTCGAGTTATTACAATTTTTACTTTATCCTCGCGAAGAAAATTTTCATAAAGTATGGCAGTCTCACTATTTTTACCTGTATCGCCAATCAATAAAATTCCGTCAGCCCATTCGCTCATTGCTTTCATTTTTTCAAGAGCGTCACTTGACAGGCTTCCCGATGGATTAGTATCGGCGAATATTACATCCAGCATGTTTTTCGGCACTGTTTTTTTAAGAATATCTGGAAGTAGTACTTTGGCTTCTCCGATACCAGTTTCTAAAGCTAGGTTATAATTTTCTGCAACACTTAAAAAACCAAGCTTATTACCACCGATAATTCCCAATTTACCTCGCAGGGACTTTTGCTCTGGCTTTGACCATTCTATTTCTGGGTATAGAGGTTTTTCGATAGTTTGTTTATGCCAATAATCGTGTTCCATAATTAAATTCTATTAACAATCTTAACTTTTCTGGATATTATTGTATCTTTTTCATCCAATTTGAATTTTGCCGATATTTTTTTACCGTCAAGAACTTGTGGTAGCCAGTATAAATCGTCAGGCCACATTTGATCAAAAGGGATTTGATTAATTTTAAACCATTTTGGATTTACTTCCTCTGATTCAGTCGGTTTTCCTGTCCATTTGCTTGCGATATAGACATCAACCTCAACCAATGTAGGCTCACCCTTGAAATATTCATCAAAAACAATATTAGCCATTTTTTCAAATTTCAACGGAGTCACCCCTATTTCTTCTTGGGATTCTCTTATAAGTGCTTCTTCTACTGTTTCATTTAGTTCAATTTTGCCACCGATGCCGTTGTAACGATTAGCACCAAAACCACGTTTTTTTAGAGCCAATAAGACTTGATTTTTCTTTGTTAAAAATAACAGGTTCATGTTGATTTTTTTCATGATTTTTTGTCCATTTCTATACTAATTGGACAGTGGTCGGAGCCTATTATGTCATTGTGGATTTTAGCTTCTACTATTCTTTCTGCAATAGATTTGCTAGTAAGCCAGTAATCGATACGCCAACCGACATTGCGGGATCTAGCATTAGCCCAGTGCGACCACCAAGTATATTGCCCAGGCTGTTGATTATATTGTCTGAAAATATCGACAAAGCCATTTTTTAGAAATTTTTCAAAACCATCACGCTCTTCATTTGTAAAACCATGCTTGTTGATATTTTCTTTCGGGTGGGCTAAATCAATCTCTTTGTGTGCAACATTTAAATCTCCACAGAATAACACTGGCTTGTTTTTTTCTAATTCTTTTATATGTTCTAAAAATGCTGGGTCCCACTGTTTATGGCGTAAATTCAAACGTGATAAATCGCTTTTGGAATTAGGAGTGTAAACGGTTACAATCCAAAAATCTTCAAATTCTGCAGAGATTACTCGACCTTCTTTTGCTGGATCTCCGTAACTATCACCTGATAACTGGTATTTTTCTGCAATTTCATCAGCAAATCCATTAATAATTGACATAGGTTTGATTTTGCTAAAAATTGCAGTACCACTGTAACCCTTTTTTTCTGCACTATTCCAATATTCATAATAATCTGGTAAATCAGTTTCAACCTGACCTCTTTGTGCCTTGGTTTCTTGAATACACAAGATATCGGGTTGATATTTATTTATAAAATCATCAAAAACACCCTTGTTTATGACAGCTCTTATCCCATTTACATTCCAAGAAAATAATCTCATAAACTAATTATAAACCATAATAAACTGTCATTATATCTATATATAGTTCAAAAAAATAAAATATAAAACTATAAAACCAAAAAATAGCTTAATATAAACTTATATTAAACTTATCAGGGTCGGACCCTGATAAGTGAAAATTAAGCAAATTATAATATATTGGGGAGTGATTTTAGTAGTTTATATAAATTTTATTGTCAATATTGATTCTATTGGTTTTTTATGGTTCGTCTGGTATCGCGTTCAGAATCACGCTTTTTGATAGTTTCACGCTTATCGTAATGTTTTTTACCTTTTCCGATTGCGATTACAAGTTTGATATATCGCCCATTTGCCAGAAAACGTAGTGGTACGATTGTCATTCCGGCCTGTTTTTTTGAATATAGATCGTCAATTTGTTTTCGGTTAGCAAGAAGCTTTCTTGGTGTCGTATCAATGCTATAAGCTCCGACCTGTCCTTTTTCGTTTAATTTAAGACTAAAGCTTGCATTATTTAACCATAGCTCCCTGTTTTTAATACTTACATACGATCCCTTTAACTGAACGTGGCTATCCCGAACTGCTCTAGTTTCAGGTCCCGTCAAAACAATACCCACGACTAATTCATTACTTAGCTCATAATCGAACTTAGCTCGACGATTTACAATAACGTTGGCTTTTGGCTTTTTTTTCTTTGCCATAATAAAACTATTGTAACAGATTAGTTACTAGCTAGCGATTCAGCTAATTTAAGCAATTTTTTTGCGGATTTATCCCAAGAGAATTTAGCGACTTGTTTTTTACCTTCTTTAATCAAATCAAAATGTATTTTTGGATTATTTAGGCTTAGTATTTTTTCTGCAAAATCTTTTGCATTATCTGGTGATGCATATAAAGCTCCTTTACCACCCACTTCGTGGAAAATTGGAATATCACTTATAACGACTGGTACTCCGACTGCCATTGCTTCAACGACAGGTAAACCGAAACCCTCGCATTTACTGGCAGTTACCAAAACGGAATTATCTTGCAAAAGTTTTGCGTATTGTATATCATCGAAACCATCATAAAAAACGATTTTTGCAGATATTCGAGCTCTTTTTTTAAGTTCGTTCTTCCTTTCAGTAGTGATTTTGCTCATCAAGTGAAGCGTGTGATTTGGTAACCATTTCATGGCATCTATTAAAGTTTCAGCGTTTTTATATGGCATAAAGCTTCCTACGTAAATAATGTTACGAGGTCCTTTTTTGTCTTGAATGACAGGGCCATTTATCTTTTGTCTAAGATCTTGAGGTGCATTATAAATGACATTTACAGTTCTTTTTGTTAAATTAGCGTTTAATATTTCTTTTTTACTAGTTTCACTGACGGTTACGACGGCATCAGAATTATTTAACACGATTCGTTGAGGTAAATGTGTCAAGTGAAATAACCACCAACCTAATCTGATGGCTGGATTAAGTTGGCGTGGTGGTGTTCGATGATGATAATAAATCATATCGTGCAATGATAAAATTAACTTGAATTTTCGACCAAAAGAGCCAAACGTTTGCATCGGACTAAAAACTACGTCCGGACTATACTTATTTAATTTCAAAGATGACAAGGGTTCATTTAAAGACGTTGGACTGTGTGATAATATATAATCTGCTTTTTTTGGTAAAAAATTTAGTTGTTTTTTGTCACAAATTATAAAAGTAACATGCGTAAATTTTGCAACGGCATTCCCTAGTTCAGTAGTATAACGACTTATCCCATCGTGATAATCGGTTTTTATATATCTGGCATCAAAGAAGAGATTCATAGTAGCAATTTTATCATGGTATAATCATTGCTGTATGAAAATTTTAATTGCCTCCGATTTATACTGGCCAACGATAAATGGCGTATCGACTTTTAGTAGAAATTTAGCTCATGGTCTTGCTAGTCGTGGCCATGAAGTAATCGTAATTGCACCTAGTCAAACTGGCAATAGATACGAAGAAATTGATGGAAATTATAAAATATATCGAACAATATCGGTGCCATTTCCTTTTTATCAAAATTTCCGAATTTCTATTTATCCATTTCGCGAAGTAAGAAAAATTATTGATAATTTTAAACCCGATATAATTCATATTCAAATGCAAATGTCCATCGGTCAAGCGGTGATGCGTCATGGTCAAAAATGTGGTATTCCAATCATTAGCACTAATCATGCAATGCCAGAAAATTTAATGGATAATTTAAAACATTTGGCACCAATCGCTCGTCCAATAAACTACATGATAAAGGTATACGGTATGAGATTTCACTCAAAGTCAGATTATATTACCTTGCCTACTCGTTCGGCCATAGAAATGTCAGGTCTAGATTTAAATAAATCCCCTGTTCCTATTGAGGCCATATCGAATGGTATCGATTTATCCAGTTTCACGCCTGAGAATCCTGATAAAAAAATATTCGAAAAATTTAAAATTCCCAAAGATCGACCAATTATTTTTTACATCGGTCGATTAGATGCCGAAAAACATTTGCCAGTTCTACTAAGAGCGTTCGTAAGGGTTGTCTCATCAAAAGATGCTCACTTGATGATAGTCGGTGATGGTACTGATGCCGACAATCTGCGACAAATTACAAGAGAGTTTGGAATTTCGCGAAAAGTAACTTTTACTGGAAGAGTATCAGAAAAGGATAAAATTGAACTAATAAAAGCTGGTTCGATTTTTTGCATGACCTCGCCAGTTGAACTTCAAAGTATCGCTACACTAGAAGCTATGGCTAGCGGAAAGCCTATAGTGGCGGTCGATGCAGGTGCCTTGAATGAACTATGTCAGGATAAGATAAATGGCTTTCTTTGCGAACAAGATAATGATGAGCAGATTGCAAGAGGTATCTTAAATTTAATCTCTGATTTCAAATTATATGAAAAAATGAGTAAAGAGAGTCTAGCTATAGCCCGTACCCACGATATCAAAAAAACCATTGAAAGATTCGAAGAAATTTATTCCAGTTTAATTAATGCCTATAGTTAGTTTAAGAAATCTCTGATATATCCAGCGACTTCTTGGGGTTTTTCATATTGAGTTAGATGACCGACTTCTTTTATAACCTTAATTTCTGCCTTTGGAAATAACTCATTCAATTCAAATTGCTTGTCTATTGGCGTAATGTCATCACGATCACCTGCAATTATTAGAGTAGGTATAAAAATATGTGGGGCTGATTCTCTTACGCTATGTTGAGTCGAAGTTTTGTACGCTTCGATTAATGATTTACTATTTGCGAAAGTACTAAAATAGGTTAAATGTTGATTATGAATGTATTTTCTTGTCTTTTTATTACGCGTCTTTGCCATTACGGAACTCATAATCAATACGATAATTTTTGATGATAGCCACCTTGTGGCAAATTTTGCGGGTAATATTTTTCCAAGCCAAAAGTAAAAATTTGTTAATTTAGTCATTATTTTTTTTGGACTATTTAGGGCTGGGGCACCTATTGGATTGACTATTATAAGCTTTTTTACGGAGTCTGGATTTTTGGCGACAAATTCTCCAGTCACGATACTTCCGAAAGAATGTCCTAATAAGTAAGGTGGTGTTTGTAAGCCTAACTCACTTAAAAAATTTTTCAACCACTTGACGAAATTTTCAAGCGAATGAATTTCATCTAATACTATCGTTTCTCCAAAACCTGGTAAATCAGGTATGATGATACGGTAATTATTTAAATTTTTTGCGATAAGCTCCAAGCCGTGGTGTGTACCTCTGAAACCGTGAATCATCACGATCGTTGGTTTTTTTGAATCATCGTTATATATCCAATAGTGGGTGCCACTTTCAGTAATCTTATGTAAATTCATAGAATTATTATACATTTTTTTCGCTTATGGCTTATGCTATAATTAGCTAAACGTTTTTAAAATGGAGAAAATCATGGTGTCATTACGTGATTATAGGGTGCTCAAAGGTTTTGCTTTACCTGTCATACTAATAAGCTCAACGATAATGTTAACAGTACTACTTGTTACTATTACGACAACTTCGACTGTTCGGAATTCATTATTTTCTCAAAACTATGATGCCATAGCTAAATCAGCATCCGAATCAGGCTTAGCTTATGCTCAAGCTTGTATTGAAAAAAATGGTGGTGGTATTACTTCTCGTTGGACAGAGTCTAATCCATTAAAACCTGACACTGATTGCTCAGGCATACCGATAACAACCTGTGCTTCGCAACCATTTTATGATGCTTGTCATTATGTGCTAAGTAATGACTATGCTAGTGATGATGACTCAAATCCAAACCTTGTTTCTACTTTTGAGGTGACTGGTAGTGTTAAATTCCAGTCAATTTTTAATGGTTATTATTATGCTTGTGCTGTCGATGTTTCCGGTATTGTTTATTGCTGGGGAATGAATAACACTGGTCAACTTGGTACTAACTCTACTATTCATAGTAGTAAACCAGTACCCGTCTATACATTAGATACGCCAATGGAAAATAAGACAATAAAATCAATTTCAGCTGATTATTCTCACACCTGTGCCCTCGACACTGCTGGTGCTGTCTATTGCTGGGGAAATAATGGTTATGGTCGACTTGGCAATAACTCCACTACCCAAAGCCTTGTGCCAGTAGCTGTTACTACTGCTGGGACGCCTATGGCTGGAAAGACTATCCAAGCAATTTCAACTGGCGAATATCACACCTGTGCCCTCGACACTGCTGGTGCTGTCTATTGCTGGGGAAGCAATAGTTATGGTAAACTTGGCAATAACTCCACTACTAATAGTCTTGTACCAGCAACCGTTACTACTGCTGAGACGC
>Ga0116152_10000041_pt1 | contig 91030 bp, 75 predicted proteins | sample AD_UKC119_MetaG_FD_89894 | JGI IMG/M metagenome (GOLD analysis project Ga0116152, IMG submission 89894) | Active sludge microbial communities of municipal wastewater-treating anaerobic digesters from Hong Kong - AD_UKC119_MetaG | ecosystem: Engineered > Bioreactor > Anaerobic > Digestate...
ATGGGGCAGATCCGCTGAGTGTGACGGGCGGGCAATGCATATCGATGTGCTGGGTGCGTGAAGGTGGGCACGCCTACCGGGTCTCCCGCCACTTCTGCTGTTCTCCGTTCGGCACAGGCGTTGGCTTGATCGTCGAGGCGCCGGTAGGCGCGCATGCACCCATTGCAAAGCACGTGTCGTGCCATATGCCTTATTTGCGTTTGTAATCAGCTGCTTGCGTGAATGCCGGTGAGCCGCGCGTGGTCTTGTGTAAACCGTACTGACAGGCCGGGCCCCGAATCGCGCGAATCCCATTCGCTTCGCGGCGCGGCGTGTCAGCCGGCCGAGAGCGTCGCGTCGTGCAGACGGATCAGATCCTGTACCGACAATGTCTCCGTCCTACAACCCGGATCGATCCCCAGCGCCTCGATACGGGCGGCATCGAGGATGCCCTTGAGGTTGTTGCGCAGGGTCTTGCGTCGTTGTGCAAAGGCGCTGCTGACCAACGCCGCAAAAGTCGGCATGTGCTGCGTGTCGACCAGCGGCGCCACCAGTGGCTGCAGTCGAACCACGCTGGAGTCGACCTTGGGCGGCGGGTCGAACGACTCGGGACCGATATCGAACAAGGGCGTCACGGCGCAGCTCACCTGCAGCATCACCGACAGCCGGCCATAGGTCCTGCCGCCGGGGACGGCAGCCATGCGGTCGACCACCTCTTTCTGCAGCATGAAATGCATGTCGGCGATGGCATCGGCCTGTTCAATCAGGTGAAACAGCAGCGGCGTCGAGATGTTGTACGGCAGGTTGCCGACCAGGCGCAGCTGGCGCTCGTCGTTGCGCAGGCCGCGGAAGTCGAACTTGAGCGCATCGGCGTTGTGCAGATGAAGCTCGCCCACGGTCGCGCAGCGTCGCTTCAGCGCATCGAGCAGATCGCGGTCCAGTTCAATGGCGTCCAGTTCCCCCGCGCGCCGCAGCAGGCCCAGCGTCAGCGCGCCCTGGCCCGGACCGATCTCGACCAGGTGCTGCGCGGGGCGCGGATCGACGCAGTCCAGGATGTGCTCGATCACGCTCTGATCGTGCAGAAAGTTCTGGCCGAAGCGTTTCCTGGCTCGGTGGCTCAAGGGGATAACCTGCTGTTTGTCTGCGAAATCAGACGATTATGAATCGTCTGATTCAGAATGCCCACATTAATCAGGGCGTTACGTTTCGTGCGTTGTGATTTCAACTCTCTTCGATTTTCGCGGCAGTTGAAAGAATCTGAGGTGCAATCAGTTCAAGCAAGGCTTTGCGTTCTTCCCAGTCAGGCATCCGTGTTTTCAGCAACCGGTAGAAGCCTGCACCGTGGTCATGGTGTCTGAGGTGACTTAATTCATGGGCTATGACGTAGTCGATGCAGGTGCGCGGTGCCTTGATCAGCAAAGGATTGAGCAGAAGCTTGCCGGCTGGTGAGCAGCTACCCCACTGGCGACGCATGAGACGCAGGGCAAAGGGCGGGGGCGAAGTAATCTTGTCGAACGAAGGCGAATACAGCGTGGCGGTTCGGTGTGCGAAGTATTCCTTTGCCCGACTACGATACCAGCCGTCTATCGCAGAAACGACCTCCAGCGTTCCACCTTCCACTACACGGACCACCAGCTGCCTACCCTTGAGCTTCACCGAAGCATCAGATCCCCGTTCAATCTTGAGCACATAGCGTCGTCCTAGGTAAATGACCTCTTCCCCGCTTACGGAGCGGTGCTGTCTAGCAGGCCCCTTGTGACGCTGATGGTGCTTCCAGATCCACTTCGCGCGTCGGCGAACTGCCGCACGTATTGCGCTGTCGGATGCGCTAGTCGGCGCGATTACCGCAATCCCACCACTTGGGTCGACATCGATTCGAATAGAGTCCAAACGCGAGGGCGAGGGCTCCACTGCAAACTCGAGCCGCTCGTTCCCGTAGGTGACGGCGAGCGAACGATGGCCTTTTCGCGTCATGGCGCCTGTACAACACCAACGCGAACAGTCTGCATTGCCGAATCCAATACGGTCTTGGCCCTGTCCATACCGATCTGTTTAAACAACCGGGGTAGCAACGCTTTGCGAATTGCTGCTTCAAGATTGTCGGGATTCACGGAGTGCTCGCCAACCAGGTCGGTCACGACTGCATCGATTTCCTGCGCCAGACGGACGAACTCATCTCGAGCGTCAGTCGCAACAGGAAAGTCCTCACCCATGGCCGATTGGAAGGCACCGAAATAAGCACTGGCATGTGGATTGTCGCGCAGGGCCTCTGGGCGGTCAGGAACATCACGGTCCTCCACACGCTGCTCCAGGTCTTGAAACAGTTGAAAAACTGCGTGCGGGTGGTCGAACATCGAGCTGGCTTGCTCGATTGCCTCGTTCAGCAACTCGGAGAAAGCCTTTTGGGCATACGGATCATCTCCCAGTCGCTCCTCGATCGAGCGTTTGATCCGAGCCCTGATCAGGTCTGCCTCGTTCCTCAGCTTTTCGTCTGACCACTCTTCGGGGGCGGCACCTTGATCTCCCGAGCCGTCCACGCGATAAACGACTTTGGGCTCCTCAATGCGTATACCAACCACGTGCTTATCGATGAGCTTCTTGATACGGGCCTCATACGCGGAATAGTCCACTGACTGCCCGGCATCCTGGCGTGCGATTCGCCTCACTGCCTCGAAGTGCTTGAGGTCGCGCTTGTAGGTCGCGATGTCTTCTTCGCTGAACCCAGAGTCTGCGTACAGACCTGCCGACCCCAGAGCGATCTCCAGACAGGAAGCAAAGGCCTTCAACGCCTCGTAGAAGTCATCGCGCAGCTTCTCGCGGGTGTCGTAGCTCTCGCCGTTTTCGTCAGACTCGAATCGGGGCATCAACACCTGACGGTACTGCTCCATATCGCCCTTGTTCTTCACACCTGTGAAGAACGCCCAGACCGCCTTATGCAGTCCGGGCAGCTTTTTGTACTCGGTGCTCGCTTGGCGGTAGAGGCCGGCCAGATCTTCGGCGTCGTACCCATTAGCCATCTCATGCTGTAGCTCGCGATAGGCTTCGAGGGTCACGTCGAGTTCTTTGAGGATACCGCGGTAGTCGATCAGCAGGCCGAAGTCCTTGCTCTCGTGCAGCCGGTTAACCCGGGCGATAGCCTGAATCAGGTTGTGCTGCTTCAGAGACTTATCGATATACAGCACCATGTTGCGCGGCTCGTCGAACCCGGTGAGCAGCTTGTCGACGACGATGAGTATCTGTGGGTCGTCCGCCTGCGCGAAGCGGGTGATCACGTCCTTGGTATAGGCCTTCTCGCCACGCCCGCCGACATTGTCCTTCCACCACTGCTGTACTTCGGGCAGGGAGGATTCATCGATGCTGTCGTGTCCCTCACGGGTATCGGGTGGGGATATGACCACGGCGCTGCTGACTACGCCGATCTCGTCGAGGAAGCGCTTGTAGCGTAGGGCCGACTGCTTGCTGTCTGTAGCCAGCTGGCCCTTCATCCCCGGCGGAATATTGCGCACAAAGTGATCGGAGATGTCATGCGCAATCAGCTCGATTCGTCCTTCAGCGCTCTGCACAACCCCTTTGTTGGCAAACTTCTTCTTCAGATCGACACGTTGCTGATCGGTCAGGCCTTCAGTGATACGATCAAACCACGCATCAACAGCCTCGGCATTGGTATCGAGTTCTGGCCTGCGCTCTTCGTACAGCAAGGGCACAACCGCTTTATCCTCCACGGCTTGCTGCATTGGGTAGGCATGCACGATGCTCCCGAAACGTCGCTTGGTCTTCTCATTTTTGAGCATTGGTGTGCCTGTGAAGGCCACGTAGGCTGCATTCGGTAGCGCCTTGCGCATACGTTCATGGGTCTCGCCGCCCTGGCTGCGGTGTCCCTCATCGATTAGCACGATGATGTCCGAGGATTTGTTGCGGCATTCGGGCAGGCGCACTGCCGTCTGGAACTTGTTGATGATCGAGAACAGGATGCGGTCGTTGCCATGCCCGATGCGCTCAGCCAGGTCGCGTCCCGTGGTGGCCTTGACCTTTTCGATATCGCGTTCCGAGCCGATGGCTCCGGCGTTGGCGAACACGCGTGCGAGTTGGTCCTCCAGGTCAACGCGGTCGGTCACGATCAAGAAGCGGCATTGCTTGAGCAACGGCTCCAGGATCATCCCCTTGGCGAGGAAAACCATGGTCAACGACTTGCCAGAGCCGGTGGTGTGCCAGATGACACCGCCTTCGCGGCCTCCAGACGCGCTACGAGTTTCCACGCGTTCGGTCAGGCTACGGACACCAAAATACTGCTGGTAGCGCGCCACCACCTTGCCCAGTTTGCGGTCGTAGACGATGAACCGGTTGGCAATATCGAGTAGCCGATCCGGCCTGAGCAGAGACACGATCAAGTGGTCCTGCCCGGTAGGTATCAGCTCACCTTGCGCAACAAGCTCCTCGAAGTAGCGTCGGTAGGTCGGTGGTCTATGGTCGAACAGTGCCCCGAGCTGTTCGGGAGTATGTTCAGCGTTCTTCAGCTGGCCGAAGATCGCTTTCTCGAAAGCCTCCTCGCGCCACAAGGCCCAGAACTTCCTCGGTGTGCCGACGGTGGCATAGCGGCCATCGCGGCTGTCGACCGACAGCAGCAACTGGGCGTAGGCGTACAGCGCCGGAATCTCCTCGTTCTTCTGGTTACGCAGGTGCTGGGATATGCCCTCAACCAGCATGTCCTTGCTGGCGTTGTGCGGGTCTGGGCGTTTGGCCTCGATGATGGCTAGCGGAATTCCGTTGACGAAGCAGACCACGTCCGGTCGGCGATGGCTGGTCCCGGTGCTGTTCAGCACCTCGTATTCGTCGGTAACATGCAGCCGATTGCTGTATGGTTCGTTCCAGTCGATGAGCGGAATGGTCACTTGAGCGGTCTGTCCATCGACGAACTCAGTCACCGTGATACCGAGGGTGAGGTGCGTGTAGATCGCTTCGCTAGCGCTGATTAGGCCATCGACCAGGGAGGGCGAGGCCAGACGGCGCACAATCTCCGCGATGGCGTTGGTCGATAGAGCGTATTCCTTACCTTTCCAGCTGAATCGCCTCCCGCTCAGCACATCGACCAGCACCTGGCGCAGGATCAGCTCGCTGGTTTTGCCGCTGCGCATGGCCAACGCCTGTTCTGGACTCAGGTAGCTGTAGCCCAGGCGCTGTAACAGCAACAGCGCCGGAATCTTGGAGCTGAAATCCTCCAGCGTCTTGGGCAGCGTCTGGATGGTCGGCAACATCAGCGGCGGCCCAGCTTGTCTAGCCGCACATCGGCAGCGATACGATCAAGTACCGCCTTTATCTGATTGTCGATGGCTTTCCCCTCGCGGTAGTCGGCGGGTGCGACAAAGTTCACCCGGCCTTCGTCGATCAGCTGGCCTGCTAATGCCTTCGCGCCATTTCTCTTCGGTTTGTAGACCGCCATCGAGTGGCCTCCCAAGTCCTTCACGGTCCGCATGCAGGGCACGTCCGTCTCGCCATCTCCGAGGTAGAGCATGCGTTCGAACGGCACGGGACGCTCGTCCTGTGGCACGTAGGCGTTGATCAGTGAGTTGTCCCAGGCATCCAGGGTGCCCTTGTTGATGCGGAACAGGAACTGGGTCTTGGTGGTGTAGTTGATCGCCAAGGCTGGGGCATAGGCCACGCCGTTCTGGTCATAGGCGAACGCCGAGGCAAAGATGCGCTCGAATTTTTTCGCGACCGGGCTGCCTTCGACCATCTCGCGGATTCCCGATGAGATGATGTAGTGCTTCACCGACAGGCCCAGTTGCTTGCCATAGGCATCGATGCGGTCGAACCATTCCTCGACACCGGGAAACAGCTCAATGCCCTTGCCATACTCGACGAAATTATTGCGGCGAATCTCGACCTCATTGGCGTTCGCCTTACGCAACATCAGGTTCAGATAGGCCAGGATCGGATCGCCGTCGGAGTCCTTGGCCAACTGCATGGCATCGCGCCAGAAGTCACCCTTCTTCATGCCCAGCTTGGGGATGAAGTCGTATTCCTGCATGTTGCCGGGCGACAGGGTGCCGTCGAAGTCGTAAGCAATGGCTACTTCCGGGTGTTTGCGACTCATGAGGCATGCTCCTTTGTCGGGGTGGTGTGCTTGTGGGGCAGCTTGATGCGGCGCTTGCCGGTGAGCAGTTGTTGCATCAGGGCGCGTTTTTCCTTCTCCAGCAGTTCCAGCTGCTTCTTATGCCCTTCCACACATTGGTCTGCGAGATCCAATGCGGCGGCGATTGCCAGCTGCTCGTCCCTGCCTGGAAGATTCAACCGGCAACTGAGAAAGTCACCGACAGCGATATTCAGCAGGCCGTGGTTTCGGGCACCTTCCTGGGCAAAGGCGTAGATTTCCCGGTTCAGCATTCCCGATTCGATAAAATGCCGCAGGAAGGCCTGCTCCCCGAGACCATGCCTTTTTCGCCTGAAACAGATGTACAGACTCGAAACTACGCCTTCGTCGTACAGCGAGAGCTCTTTGATTGCACCCATTGGGAAACCTTTGGAGTAACTCTTGTTGTAGGCGAAGTCACCTCGTTTGAGATGCGTGTATGTCGAAAGGTCGCTGCTTGCGACAGGCTTGTTGAAATAGTCCTGTTGACTGACCAATCCGTGTTGAGCCGAAATCGTCAAGACGTTGTCTACCCCGGCAGCATTCTTTCGGGTAACGCGCTCGCAAACATCACCAAGGTGGAGGTGCCGCCAAGCATCGGCGAAACCAGGCAATCGCCGCTTGCCGGTCAGCAGTTGCTGCGACAGTGCTTTTTTCTGCTGCGTGGCGGATTCCAGAAGACGTAGGCATGTGTCAATCGCTGAATTCCAAACCGACAGCGTGTCAGCGATTGCGCGTTGCTCGGATACCGGCGGCACCGGTACAGACACATCTGTAATGTCGCGCTTGTGTACGTGGACCAATGTCGATTTGAATCCGTGCGCTTTTGCTTCGACCTTGTCTGTAACGCGACGCAATATGGGGTACAGCCAGTCTTGCTCGACACCCGGCCTAGGAGCAAGTCGGTAAATGTGTTGGTTTAGTACTCCCCGTGGCCCATCCCATACCGTGGGCCCAAAAGACACACCTTTTGTACCGGCCCAAGCGAACAGCAGCTGCCCTGGCTCGACAATCCATTTTTCCTGCGCTTCACCGGCAAAATAGTTGAACTCCCTTGAACCGTTTAGATTCTGAATCCGAATAATTGGCAAGCCGGATTCAGACCAGTCACCGGCAGAAAAACCATTGCCGTTCGAGAACTCACAGAGTTCGCCAACAGTCTTCTTTTGCCAGCCGTCAGGAACCATAACCCAGCTCCGCTAGCCGAGCTGCCATCTCGCTTTCAAGCTGCTGCAGCTCTGCCATAAGGCGCGTACGCTCTGAACGTACTGCATCCAGGTCAATTTCTTCCTCCTCCTCAAACGTATCCACATACCGGGGAATATTCAGGTTGTAGTCGTTCTCCCGGATTTCTTCGAGCGTGGCCAGGTGCGCATACTTGTCCACGTCCTGGCGCACCTGCGCGGTCTCGACGATCTTGATCAGATCCTCATCCCGCAGCCGGTTCTGCGTCTTGTCCGAACTGAACTCGCGGCTGGCATCGATGAACAGCACCTTGTCGTCGGGCTTGTCGCGGCGGAACACCAGCACTGCAGCCGGAATGCCAGTGCCGTAGAAAAGCTTTTCGGGCAGGCCGATCACGGTATCGAGCAGGTTCTCCTCGATGAGCGCGTTGCGGATGCGCCCCTCGGCCGCTGCGCGGAACAGCACACCGTGCGGCACCACCACGGCCATGCGGCCGCTGCCCGACTTGAGCGTCTCGATCATGTGCAGGACGAAGGCGTAGTCGCCCTTGGTCCTGGGCGGCACACCGCGCTTGTAGCGGTTGTATTTGTCATTCTCGGCCTCGTCGTGGCCCCACTTCTCCAGCGAGAAGGGCGGATTGGCGACCACCACGTCGAATTGTTTCAACGTATCGTTGGGGTTAAGCAGCTTGGGGTTGCGCAGGGTGTCGCCCCATTCGATGCGGTGGTTGTCCTCGCCGTGCAGGAACATGTTCATCTTGGCCAGCGCCCATGTGCTGCCGATGGCCTCCTGACCAAACAGGGCGTACTTCTTCGAACCTTTGAAGCGCTCGCGCACCTTGCGGCCGCATTTCATCAACAGCGAGCCGGAGCCACAGGCGGGATCGCAGATCTCGTCGCCTTCCTGCGGTTGCACCAGTTCAGCGATCAGGTCGGAGACCTCGGGCGGGGTGTAGAACTCGCCGGCTTTCTTGCCGGAGCTGGCGGCGAAGTTCTTGATCAGGAATTCGTAGGCGTTGCCGATCACGTCGAGCTTGCCGACGCGGCTCGGGCGCAGGTTCAGCTCGGGCTTGTGGAAGTCTTCGAGCAGGTGGCGCAGCACGTTGTTCTTGGTCTTCTCGTCGCCGAGTTTGCCGACGTTGAAGCTGATGTCCTGGAACACGCCTTTCAGCTTGGAAAGGTTGGCCTCTTCGATGGCATGCAGCACCTTGTCGATGCGCTCGCCGTTGCCCGGCTCGTTGCGCCGCTGGTACAGGCTGTAGAAATCGGCGCGGGCGAGGTCTTCGGCGGCGTGGCGGCCGAGGTCGATCTTCGGTAGGTTGAAGCGCTCGTTGCGCAGCATCTCTTCGAGCAGCTCCGGCTCGTCGCCGTATTCCTTTTTGTACTCGTCGTAGTGGTCCTGCCACACATCCGAGATGTACTTGAGGAACAGCATGGTCAGGACGAAGTCCTTGTAGACGCTGGCATCCACGGTGCCGCGGAAGCTGTCGCAGGCGGCCCAGACCGCCTTGTTGACCTTGTCCTGCAGCTTGTTTGGGGTGTCGTTCATGATTCTTTACTCACTGTTCCTGTGTCGCCGCCTGCCAGGTGATGGCATCGACGAGTTCGTCATTTAGTTCGATCAGGCGCTGGGTAGCTGCACGGTGTCGGCGGCGGATGTCGTGTGCCTCGACAACACTCTGCTGCGTTTCAAGTGGAGGAACCGGCACCGGGTATTCGGTCAGCGTCTTTTTCGATAAAAAGGGGATATGCGTGCCACCGGCCATGCTGCGCAGTTTCTCCGTGGTTTTCGGGTGCCCCAGAAACCAGCACAGAAACCGTGGCATTAGCTTGGGCCCTGGCCTTATTACTGCAACACCCTGTGCTGCAATCGCCGGGTAACTGCCAGCAAAGACAACCGACAGAAACTGGCCGCCCCGCATCTGCAGCAGCACGTCATCCGGTTCAAGGTGGTAACGCGCAAAGTTCTCCGCCGTATCGACGAGGGCCGCACCCTCGGGCACGACCTCGGCCAGTTGCCCGGGGTCCATAGCTACCAATTCACTGATGTCCTTCTGCTGCAGGATCACCAGCGTGCCGGTAGGGACGCTTTCGACCTTTCCGCGAAACGGGTAACCGCTACCGACCTGGGCAACTTTGCCGAGTTCGTGCCACATGGTTTAGCCCTCCTCTACGGCGACCAGTTCGGCGAGCTTGGACGCGACGCTTGCCATCGACTCTTCAGTCGTGCTCAGTCCGCTTCGCGAGCCGAGCAACGGACTGACTTCGCGGAGCGCTTCATACGTTGTCTCGTGCACGATAGGAACGAGACGCTCACGAGCAAGCAGTGCCGAAAGCTCTTTGTCGGCAATGCCTTCTGCGGGGAGGCGGCGCAACAACGCGGGCGTCACCAGTACGATTCCGACTCGTGAGTTCGCCAAGCCTTTGTCAATGGCACGGAGTAGGGGCACTCCGAGGCCTACATCTTTCTCGCTGAACCAAACCGAGACGCCGCGTGATTCAAGAAGGTCGTGCAGGGCCTTGGCAGATCCTTGCCGGTCGTCCCAGGCATGGCAGAGAAACACATCCCGAAGGTCAGGCTGTTTCGCCAGCGCTTCGACGCTATTGCGGATAGGTGTGAGTGCCCTGACTTCTTCAGGTGTGTACCAAACCGCCGAGCCGGAACTCGACCATCTTGGCTTTGCACTGCGGCTTGATCCGCCGCCACTCCGGCTGCCACTGCTTATCCTTGAAGGGTAGTGCGACGAAGGTGAGTACGCTCCGTAGCCGCCATACCCTCTATTGCGCCCTCCGCAAGCGGGGCAGTTGGCTGCGGCACTTGCCGAGCGATGCCCATTCACGGGTGCTGTACATCTGGCCATATTTCTTACCTCTCAGTAGTTGATGGATAGGATCCAAATCAGTATCGAGCGGGTATTGACCAGAAGCGTCGTATCGGCCACGCTGGCCGTGCTTAGTGAGCTCAGGCGTTCCCCGCTTGGGTTTCTAACCAAGGCCCGGTGTTGCAGCACTGGGCCTTTTCATTTCCATCACAGTAGGCCGTCTACCGCAGTGGATGTGCACATGATAGTCCCTCATTCGCGAGTGTCAAGCGAGAATTATGCAGTAGAGTCAATACTGTGATTGATTTTGGATTCGAGGTGGATTGCGAGGTTTGCCGGTGGATCGGAGCACGGCTTTCGCTAGAGGTGCTCTTAAGTCCAGGGAGTAGGCGGGCTGGGCATGACATATCAGTGGGAGGCTAGCTACAGCTTCGTACCGCTGGCGCGATGTTCGCGAGCTAACCAAGAATGCCTCTTTGGTTTACAAAAATAAATAAAAAATTATAATTCGTAAACCACGAGTCAGAGCAGGAGGCTTGCCATGATCGGGGAGCGCATTCTTCAAGCCCGTCGATTGGCAGGGCTTTCTTCACGCGCACTAGCTGAACAGGTTGGTGTATCGGCGATGGCCATCTCGAAATATGAGCGCGACGAGAATACTCCGGGCTCCGAGGTGTTGTTGCGTTTGGCAAAAGCCTTGGATGTGCGTACCGAGTACTTTTTCCGCCCGACCAGCGTTAGCCTGGAGGGTGTGGAATTTCGTAAGCGGAAGGCGTTGAGTAGTGCCGAAGAGAAAAAAATTATCGCCGACGTTTCCGACAAGCTCGAGCGCTGGGCAGGTCTAGATGAGATTTTTCCGCCATCGCAGGAGATGGCGTTCGCGGTACCTGATGCGGTACCGGCGGCGATCTCTGGTCTGGACGATATTGAAGATGTGGCATTGGCGGTGCGTGATGCCTGGTCGCTTGGGCACAACCCCATTCCGGACCTTGTCGACACCCTGGAGGAGCATGGTATTCGCGTGATCGTTACCCCGTTTATCGGGGATAAGCATTTCGATGGACTGGCGGCACATGTCGGAGCGATGCCGGTAATTGCTGTAGGTGCGGCGTGGCCCGGTGATAGGCAGCGCTTTACCCTGGCACATGAGTTGGGTCACTTGTTGATGCGCGGGCGTTTGGGTGGTGATGTGGATGAGGAAAAGGCCTGCGACCGTTTTGCCGGTGCCTTTCTGGCTCCGCGTGATGTAGTGCTTGCTGCGCTGGGTCAAAGACGCAACTGGATCGAGCCCCGAGAGCTTTCCTTATTAAAGGCCGAGTTCGGGCTCAGTATTGCTGGTTGGACTTATCGTGCCCGTGACCTTGGCATACTCAACAAGACCACTCACGGCAAATACTGGGGATTCTTGCGTAAACGTGGTTGGGATAAGCAAGAGCCGGGCAATGCCTATCCCTCCGAACACAGTCGCCTATTCGAAATTCGTGTCTACCGCGCTTTGGCCGAGGACTGGGTAGGAGAGTCAAGGGCCGCAGAGTTGCTGGGCATTCCCGTTGCCGAGCTGCGTGCTTGCCGGAACATGGAGTGTTCTACCGATGTTGCTGATCAGTGACACGAACATTCTGATCGATATGTCGGTAGCTGGCCTGCTGGAATCGATGTTCGGTTTGCCGGAGCGTTTTGCAGTTCCTGATGTCCTGTTTGTTGAAGAACTTGGAGAGCGACATCCAGAACTATTGACACTTGGCCTGGTCACTTTGTCCCTGGATGGAGAGGGGGTCATGGAGGCGTATAGGGTCAGAGCCGACTGCACCGGACGCGCGGCGCCAAGCCTGAACGACCTGTTCGCTCTGATGTTGGCAAGGCAGGTAGGGGGCATCCTGCTTACCGGAGATCGGCGACTGAGAGAGCTTACCGAATCCCGATATTCTGAGGTCGGCGTGCGTGGGACGCTTTGGATCGTGCGGCGGCTAATGGAGCATGGTCTGCTTGAGGCTTCAGCCGCTAGAGAAGCGTATCGACGTATGAAGCAATCGGGAAGCCGCCTCCCCTGGGGTGAGGTAAATCGCCAATTGGTGGAATGGGGTGTGAATCCGTTTTGAACCAGCGCTGCAGTCGCGGTACGACAATCGCTTGGAATCTGTGGTCAACATTGTCGGCAGCCTTCATCCTTGCCTTTTTAACTCCGCAGAATCCGCAGAAAAACCCGTCCGGGCGATACTTCTGGCCGAACCTTTTCCTAGGGCGGTGGCTCAAGGGGTTGTCCTGGGGTTTCCGAAAGATTTCAGTCGATTATGAAGCAGTGGGTTGGGATTGCCCACGGGGATCAGGCAGTTAGGTACACGACCTCATCAGGCACTCTCGGTGCGTAAACGAGGGCTTCCGCCATCGCCCGCCCGACGGTAGCCGCTATGGCGCCAAATCTCCGCCGCCCCCAGCGGGTATACAATCAACAGCTGTAGTATCAGTAATGCCGTTCACAGACGGGATAGCCCGTCCGTCAATGAGGTGCACATGCGGATAGCTCAGACAGTCATGCTCGTCGCGCTGCTTGGTTTGATAACCGCCGGGACCACCTCTGCTGCCGATCTTTCCACATCGGGCCTGCCGCCGATCGAGCCATACTGCCAGTGGCAACAGACCGACTTCATGATCAACGAGCCGTTGTGCGGCCTGAAAGGGGATGCAACACGCGGGCGCGCTATCGCCACCGACGGCAGCCGCGGCAACTGCGTGGCGTGCCACGACATGCCGTTTACCGATGTTGAGGGATACGGCACGATCGGTCCTTCTCTGGCCGGTATCGGCGCACGCTATCCTGAAGGTTACATCCGCCTGCGTGTGGTCGATGCAAAATCGGTTAACCCGCTGTCTATCATGCCGGGTTATTACCGCGACCCGAGCAAGATCCACCGCCCGGCAAAGATGCTCGAAGGCCGAACCTTTCTGACGGCACAACAGGTTGAAGACGTGATCGCCTTTTTGATGACGATGAAGTGATCATGATGGATAACAAAGCATTATTCGCTGCCGTACTACTCGGTGTATTGCTCGCCTCGCCGGTGATAGCCGAAAAGCTGTCGGGTTATGCGTTCGTCAAAGATGAAACCCGCGCCATGCAGGACGACGACTTCGCCAACCCCGGTCTGCTTGCCATGGAAAAAGGCGCCGCCCTGTTCAACACCCCGTTCAGACCCGGCGGCAAGACCTGCGCCGAATGTCACGGCGAGGACGGTGAAAAGCTGGATGTGCAACGGATCGCCGGCTACCCGATCTACGACCCGGACAGCAAGGAGATCGTCTCTTTGCAGAGCCGCGTCAACACCTGCCGTTCGCGCATTGCCGACGATATCTTGCCGACCAATCATCCCGACCTGATCGCATTGGAGACCTTTGTCCGTCATCGCGCCCAAGGGGTACCCGTCAATGTAAATACCGCAGGTGCAGAGAGACAGGCGCTGTTGACGCACGGAGAGGAACTTTACAAGACGCGTTACGGACTGATCGACATGTCTTGCCATGTCTGTCACACGGTCTACGCCGGGCAGTACGTGCGTGGACAGAAGATCTCGCAAGGACAGACCAACGGCTTTCCCACCTATCGCCTGGGCACCGGCGAGATGGCCTCGCTGAATCTGCGGATAACCCAGTGCATGGACCTGATGCGTGCCGAGCCGTTCCCGCCCGATTCCGAGGAGATGAAGCTATTGGAGTATTACCTCAGTGCGCGCTCCAACGGTCTGCCGATCGAAACACCAGCGGTGCGCTACTAGACCGATAAGCCGAAGAAGACCGGCGCGTGTACGCGCCCGGCGGCACCCAACAGGTTCAACGGTAGAACATATCGCGGAACATCCCTTCCGCCCAGGCAAGGCTGGCTTGGCCGCCCTGGATGTCCCAGTCCTCGATCATGTGTGTCCGATCGAAATCAAAGACATTGGTCTGCTTGTTGAACTTGTAATACGTGATGATGCTCATCGCCTGCAGGGGATCGATCTCCACCGACGAGAAGCACATCGTCTGCGGGCTGCGCCAGGCGACCTCTTTACCCAAGGCATGCGCAGCGATCACCTCGGCCACGTACTTGCCCTCAGAATGCGCGGTGTGTCCGCCCTTTGAGAACGGCTGACCGCGTGAATCTCCGGTCACATACACGTGCTCATCACCGACGACGTGATACCGGAACGGATCCGTGTTTGCCGCCATCTGCGGACTCCTGGGATTCACGATGCCGGCCTCCTCGATCAGACGCGAGGCACGAATCGGCGGATAGATGATGGCGTCGTCGAACGGATACTCATCGAACTCGGTGGTAATGGCTTTGCCGTCCAGATCGACACCTGATATCTCCGAACTGGGCAGGTACTCGATGTAGTCTTTGTACAGTTCATCGAAGGCGCGATGAAAGCCGTCCTTCTTGATTTTGATGCCGGTGTTCATATCGAGCAGTAGAATCTTGGCACGCACCCGACGCTTCTTGAACAACGCAGCCACCATGCATGCCCGCTCATATGGTGCCGCGGTACAGCGGTAGTCGCCACTGGGCACATTGAGCAGGAAGGTGCCGCCTTTGAAGCTCTGAATCTTATGCTTGATGGTCAACAGCTCAGAGGTACTGACGAAACCACCCGGGTAATGTTGAAACAACAGCTCCTGCTGCTCGGGATCGTCGACACCGATACGTCCGTAGTCGTAATCGATGCCAGGTGCCAACACCATGTACTCGTACGCGATATAGCCGACATCCGTGTACACCTTGCGTGACGTGCGATCGACGCCGAGTACCGTAGCCTGCAGGAAATGGTATTTGTGGTTGTCGGCCGCATCGAAGAAGCTGTGGCTCAGAAAATCCAGGTGGATCTGATCGGCCAGCCACGAGTTGCTCAACGGAAACGATACGAACGCCGGCTGCTTGTCGATCAGCAACACGTCGAATGCCGGGTTATAACGCTTGAGGTACTTGGCGATGGTCAGTCCCGACCAGCCACCGCCGACCACCACCACGCGCGCGCCTTTCGGCTGCGGCAGTAAAGCCTCGCGCAGCAGCTTCGCGATCGCCGGCGGCGTGCCGCCGACGGCATCTTTGAGCTGTGCCGTCGCAACGACCGGTGCACCGGCGGCACCTGCAGTGAGGCCCAGTCCGGTGAACTGTAGAAAGCGCCGACGAGTGAAGTGTTTTTCATCGCTCATGTATTCACCTTACTCGAAATCCGGGTTGCGCCAATCAGCACTGGGGGCCAAGTCTTTCGCGGGCACCGGCAGGTAAGAGATGTAGTTGAGCACCTTATCCGTCTCTTCGTCGCTGAGCGCCTTGATAACGGCAGCCATCGCCGGATCCACTTCGCGCAATCCATCACGCACCCGAATAGCCTGGCGCTTCATATAGCTGAAGTGCTGACCCTGCAAACGGGGATAGTAGCTGGCATTGTCACCCTCACCGCCTGCACCATGGCAGCTGCTGCAGTTGGTTTGATATAGCTGCATACCTTCCTTGTATTCCTCCGTACCCTGCGGCCAAGGCCCCTGGGAATGATGCGGGTTCATCGGCAGCGTTGCGACGTACGACACGACGTCGACCAGATTCTGGTAGCCGCCGATCGTGCGCTCCTGCACGAACGGCCACATTGTCGGGTTGTCACGCCGACCGCTGCGGATATCGAGCAACTGCTGCATCAGTACATTGGTGTGCTGACCGGCGAGTTGCGGGTAATTACCCTCGTTATCGCCCCAGGCCTCCGGAAGGTGGCAACGCGCACAAATCTCGAACAGATAACGACCGTTGGCCGGGTCCGGTTCGAATTCCAACACCACCTTGACCGGTTCCGTGGCGAACGAGGTACTGCCAGCAACAGCCAGCAGCAGACCACACAGGGATTTGAAGTATCGGGGCATCATCTTAATCAGTTGCAGTGGTGCTTCTCCGGGAGATCGTATCCGAATACGGCCTTCGAAAACGTCACCGACGATGCTTTGTATTAATTCTTCCAACAAGGATACTGGCAAATGCGCACGGCGAAAGCCCTTGGACCAAACGGCGCCATAAACCCAAGTCTGCTGGCCGCGGCCTGATAGCACGCATTTCAACAACGTTGCAGAAATCTTTGGCTCGCTCTGGTTGCCAAGCTGGGGAATAAGCACGGAACCAGCGTGTTCATTCCGAGAGGGTCGGCAATGCGCCGGCCGTCAATTCAGTGCCAACCCAATCCGGGAGCACTTCGACGACTCTGCGCGCCTTGGAACAAATCGCAATCTGTCTGAAACCTTCGCACCGACCCCTGCTGAGTCTGGCAGCCGGTCTACTGCTACCCCTGCATCCCCAAGCCAAGCCGGTGACGGATACTGCCGGTGATTTTCTTGCCACGTACGCCGGGCCGAAAAGCGGCGGCGGGGAGATGTTGTACGGCAGGTTGCCGACCAGGCGCTGACGTTGTCCATCTCTAATCAACGTATGGAAGTCGAAACGCAATGCGTCTGCGTTGTGCACGTTGGGCGTGCCCAAGGATGCGCAGCGTTGAAGCAATGGCTCGGCCAGATGCTCACCGGGTTGCGGGTCAACGCAGTCCAGGATGCGCGCGATCGCGGATTGATCGCGCAGGAAGTTCTGGCCTAACCTTTTCCTGGGGCGGTGGCTCAAGGGGTTGTCCTGGCGTTTGCGTGACGTACTCGCACTGGCGCGTGAGGTGGATATTCACCCAGCGATCATTGCCGGGAGGATTCGGCACGAAACCGGTGACTTCCGCAAGCTGGCCCGCAGTTTCGTCAACAACGGTGTGGTTCGGCGACAACTCGATGCCGGAGACGCGTCCTGATGGCCGACGCGGGCGGTGACGGAGTAGCCGACACAGGAACAAAAATGGCGGAGCCCGGTAGCCCGTTCTGTGGGCTGCCATCGAAGGCACACAGGACAATTTGAAGACAGGCTCTGGAATTTCAGCCGTTGATAGGCAGGGGTGTTGTGGCTATAACAGGTGCACGCTGACGCGCAGCAACTGTTTCGCGGCGCGGTGATTTCAACGATCCATCCTGCTCACGGGGAATTTGTCGGTGGCCGGTCAGCACGCATGAAGCTCAGCATCTTTCTGCTGGGCACGCCGCGTGTCGAACGCGACGGTCAGCTCTTGCCCATCACCCGGCGCAAGACTCTCGGTATCCGGTGTTATCTGGCCCGGAACCGTCGGGCCTACAGCCGGGAGGTGCTCGCCACCCTGCTGTGGCCCAACCAAGATACGGCGTCCTCGTTGGCCAATCTGCGTCGACTGTTGTCGCGATTGCGCGTGGAGATCGGGTCCGAATGTTTCCGCAGCGATCGCCGCCAAGTGCAACTCAATCCCCTCTTGCTGGAAGGCGACGACCAGGGAAACAGACTTTGGGTGGACCTGTTCGAGTTTGAATCCCTGATCGAGAAGGCGGGTGGACTGCCTTGCACCGGCAAGGCGCCTTCGGATGCGGATCGGTTGGCTATGCTTGAGGCCGCCGCCGCGCTGTGTGCGGGGGAGTTCATGGCCGGGTTCAACCTGCCCGACAATGCCGAGTTCGACGACTGGCGCTTCCTGGAAATGCAGGGCATCCATCACCGTCAGACACAGTTGTTTGAGACCCTGGCAGTGCTGCACGCCGCACAAGGCAATCACGAGGCTGCGATCGGACACGCGCGGCGCTGGTTGGCGTTGGATATGCCTAACGAAGCGATTCATCGCCTGCTGATGCAGTTGTACGCCGACTCGGGTGACCTGGCCTCCGCGTCGCGGCAATACGGCGAGTGCATGCGTGTGCTCGAACAGGAATACGAGGTGCGACCGGCAGAAGAAACCCAGGCGCTTCATAACCAGATCAAGAAGCGTCGACCGGCTGGCGGTGCCCGCTTGGCTGAATACACGTCAGCGGCTGGCGGGGATCCATCGGATAAGTTTGGCAACGACAGGGCTGCCGCTGACCAGGAACTGCCAGTTGCGGAAGTTTCACCTGCCCCATTTAACGACCCATCGAATATTCCGCTGGTCGGGCGAGAACAGAACCTGCAAAGCCTGATCGATGCCTGGGCACAGGCCGGTGTGCGTGGCGCTCTGCTGGCAAGAATCAACGGAGAGCCCGGTATTGGAAAATCCCGCTTGGCCGAGGCCTTCGCTGCCTGGGCTCGTGACCAGGGCGTCATCACCGTGGCGGCGCGTGCCTTCGCTTCGGAAGGCGGTATGTCCTTTGGTCCGATTCGGGATTGGCTCAACGATGTCCAGTTCAGCAACGTGCTGCTGGAACTGGACGACGTCTGGGTGCAGGAGCTGTCCCGTCTGTTGCCCAGGCTGCTGCACGGCCGCGATCTGGCACCGTTGCCGCCGCTGACCGGTGGTTCGCAACGGCAACGTTTTTTCGAGGCGTTGAGCGTCGCCATCATGGCCCATCGCAAGCCGCTCTTGCTGGTCCTCGATGACCTCCAGTGGTGCGATGACGACACCCTGTCCTGGCTGCATTTCCAGTTGCGTACAGCCGCTGCGCGTGACCGGAGTGATGGTGCATTCCTGCTGGTTGCGACCATGCGCACCGGTGAACCCCTGACCGGCAGGACATTGAATACCTTGCTGGCTGAATTGCAGCGCGACGCCGCTCTGCAGGACATCGCGCTGGAGCCCCTGTCCGAGGACGATTCCGCCAGACTGGCGCTGTCGGTAGCGGATGGGTCCCTGGCCCCCGGCACGCTGTCCGAATTGTTCCGACGTTCGGCCGGCAACCCGCTGTTTGTCATCGAGAGCATCCGTTCCGGTTTCGGCACGGACGCCACCCGTGATGCCGGCACGGACGATTTTCCCGACCTCCTGCCGGCAATTGGCCAAGGCAACCGGGTGATCCCGGAAAAGATCCAGACATTGATCGCCGCGCGCATACAGCAACTCACCGCCGAGCAGCAGGAAATCGTGGGTCTGGCGGCCGTCGCCGGGCGCAGCTCCGGGTTCGAATTGTTCGCAAACATCACGCGACATGACGAGGACATGCTCGCGCACTGCCTGGATGAACTGGTGGCGCGTAACATTCTTGTCGAACGTGCGGCGCGCTACGATTTCTCGCACGACCTGCTGCGCGACATTGCCTACCAGCAGATCGGCGCCGCCCGTCGACGCATCTGGCACCGTAGGATTGCGGAGGCAATCCAGCGACAACATGCTGCCGACCTGGACGCGGTGAACGCGGCCATAGCCGCGCATCTTTCACAGGCCGGCGAGTATCGCGAGGCCATCGACTTCTACCAGCGCGCCGCACTTGCCGCCGAGAACCTGGGAGCGTACCGCGAGGCGACGGCTCACCTGTACCGTGCCCTGGCATTGCTGGATCAATTCGATCGCGACCCGTGGCGCGTGGAAACCGAGTTTGAATTGCAACTCAGGCTGTCGGTGCTGCTGCGCCTGACCCACGGTTGGGCCTCGTCCGAGATCTGGCAGGCTTTGAGCCGCGCCCGTGCGCTTTCCCAGACGCTCAAGCGCACTGATCATCTGCGTAACATCCTGTTCGGCTTGAGTACCTTCTACTTCGTGCGGGCCGACGTCCCCAATACCTTGGATACGGCAGAGCAACTGCGCCGGCTAGGGCAGTCGGCAGACAGCCAGACCATCCTGCTGGCGGCGGATTTCATGTCCGGGCTGGCGTTGTTTCTGAAAGGTGAGCTGGACGCCTCGCGCCGTCGACTCGAACAGGCACTGGCACGCCGCCCGATCACGGGCGAAGACGGCATCGAACCCTTTGCCACAAATTGCGAGGTCCATGCCCTGGTGGTCCTGGCGCACGTGATGTGGTTGCTGGGACACCCGGGCCGCGCCCGGGAATACGCCAGCGAGAGCCGCCGGATCGCGGCGGATGACGACAAACCCTCCAGCGCGATCATCGCCGCCGGTTATTCAGCCGTCCTGCACCAGCTCGAACGTGATGCTGATGCTATGCGTGCGCAATGTGAAGCCACGGTACAGGCCAGCACACGCCACCAGTTCTCCTATTACGAATACTGGTGCGCTTTGCTCGACCAGTGGGCTGCCGGTGTCTGCGACAAGAACGCGGTGGACCTGGGCGACATGTTGCGCGGCGTCGAACATTTCAAGGCGACGGATTCGCGTGCCAGGTTGCCCTACTGGCTGAGCCTGGTGGCCGAGATTCAACTGTTGCGAAACGAGCTGGATGGCGCGCAACAACAACTCGAAGAGGCGTTTGCATCGAGCGAGGCACATCAGGATCACTGGTGGGATGCCGAACTGCACCGTCTGAATGCTGAACTGCTGCTGCGCCAGGGTGCGGACAGCCAGGCGGTGCGGGCGTCCTATCTCCGGGCAATCGAGGTCGCGCAGCAGCAGCATGCGCGGGCGTTGGAGCTGCGCGCGACGCTGGACCTTGCACGGTCGCAGCCAGACGATCGCGACGCGCGCGCGCAATTGACCATCTTGTGTGATTCACTGGCTGCGGGGGGTGAGAACAGGGATGTCACCGCCGCGCGCGCATTCCTGTCCGGCGGCGGGTGAGTGGGCAAGCGGGACCGCAGGATCACGGCCCCGCCACCCAATACACGCATCAGGCAGGTGTGATGTTTTGATTGATACGGAATACATTGTCCGGATCGTACTTGCCCTTGACTTCGCGCAACCGTGGGTAGTTGCTGCGGTAGGTCGCCTGCACCCGTGCGTCGCCTTCGTTCATCATGAAGTTGACGTAGGCGCCCCCCGCCGAGTAGCGGTGCAGGGCCTCCCAATAGTCGACGCACCATTCCTTGATGGCACCGGCATTGGCCGGGTCGGGGTCAACACCGGCATATACGGTGGACCATACGACATCACGGTAGCTGAAAGCCGTATCGCCCTCGCCCTTGTTGTGTACCGCGCCATTGACCGGATACATGTGCATTGTGGAATGCATCGTGGGCAGCTTGTGAGCGAACTCCAGGTGACGTTCAATCGCCTCGTCGCTCAGTTCCCTGACAAAATCCCCCCGCCAATACCATTGCAGGCCTGCGGGATAGAGCCCGTCGAAGGCACCTTGCAGCATGGTGAAAGGCATTTCCTGGATGCCGTATAAGGCCGGTTCACCCACCGACTTGATGGGCGCCAGGGCCGTTTCCGCTTCTTCCATGGGACCGGTGTAGCAGAACACGATGCCGCACATCTTCCGGTTGTGGAGATGCTCGGGGAACGGAGGTGCAGGTGGTACCGTCAAAAAGGCGAAGAAGCCGTACAAATCCGGGCCGGTGGTGAGGGTGAACTCACGGTACCAGCGCATCACGTCGGCTGCCTGGTCCAGGTCCCAGAGCACCGGCCCACCCATGATGGTATCGACCGGATGCGCCTGGAACACAAACGAGACCACCACCCCGAAGTTGCCGCCGCCGCCGCGAATTGCCCAGAACAGGTCCGGGTTTTCCTGGTCACTGGCGGTGACCACGTTTCCGTCTGCCAGCACGACATCCGCGGAAAGCAGGTTGTCGATCGTGAGCCCGTGCTTGCAGGCCAGATACCCATGACCGCCGCCCAGCGTCAGTCCGCCGATCCCGGTCGTCGAAATCACCCCGGCCGGCACCGCCAGTCCATGCTCGTGCGCTGCTGCGTCGACCTCGCCCTGGGTGCAGCCGCCACCGACACGCACGGTGCGGTTCTGCGGATCCACTTCTACCTGATTCATCAGGGAAAGATCGAGCACCAGTCCATCGTCACAGGTACCCAAGCCGCCGCCGTTATGTCCGCCACCCCTGACGGCCAGCCGCAACTGGTGCTCGCGGGCAAAGTGTATGGATGCGATGACGTCGGTGACATCGGCGCAACGGGCAATCAACGCCGGGTGGCGATCGATCGTGCCGTTATATACCTTGCGTGTTTCGTCGTAGGCCGCGTCCTGCGGTGTGATTAGCTCGCCGCCGAATCCCGCGCGAAAGGCTTCAAGCAGTTCATTGCCCGGAAGCTGTTGGTTTTTGGTTGATTCACTCATTTAAGACTCCCCTTATCGGTTCGATTGCCCGTCATCAGGTGACGCTGGGGATTAGTCTGGTAATAGCGCGTCCCATCATCGTCCCGTCCGGCGTCCCGCCAGAGAAAAATTGCAATCCATGGTGTTATTGGAGATGTCACTTCGCTTTTGTGAGTGTCGCCCCTGCCGTATTCACGCAAGAAAATATGCATGACCCTGCATGGGACTGACCATTTGGCGAAAGCAGGACACAAAGCCAGTCAGTACTCGACGGCAAGCGTTTTCTGTAGGGCTAAAAAGGCCCCATTGAATCAATAGCTGGAAACTTTCTTCGTGAGGGACGTTGCTCGGGACGATGGTGGGACGCTTCGCCCCTAGAGTTGTCACCAACGTCACCTGATGACGGGCAATCGAACCGATAAGGGGAGTCTTAAATGAGCGAATCGACCCAAAACCAACAGCTTCCGGGCAATGAACTGTTTGACATCTTGTGTGCGGGATTGGGTGGTGCGCCCGCAACTGTGCGGACTGCGCCAACGATGACAGCCGCGAGCGTTGTATCGGCCTGATCGATCAGCACCAACCACGAAACGACCCAATTCAACTTCAGGGGATTCTCATGAACAAATCAACCGTCCTGCTGTATGGCATCGTCAATTACTTGATCGGTTCGGCCTCGCTGGTCGCACTGATCGCCTTTACCTTTAATTTCCTCCCGGAAAACCCGCTGTTGTCGAATATCGACGGCGCTGGCGGCGTATCGGGCGTTTTGGCGGCCTTGATAAACCTCGGTCTGATGACGCTGTTTGCAGTACAACACAGCGTGATGGCGCGCCGCTCCTTCAAGCAGAAACTCGAACGCATTCTGCCGCCTGCCGCCGAGCGCAGTACCTTCTTGATGGGCACCGCGCTGGTGTTGTTTCTGATGATGGGCCTCTGGCAGCCGCTGAACTCACCGGTGTGGATGGTGGAAGAAGGGTTTGTCTACTTCGGCCTGCTCGGCATGGGACTGGCCGGATGGGCGCTGGTGTTCTACGCGACTTTTTTGATCAACCATTTCGATCTGTTCGGCTTGCGGCAAACCTGGTTGTACTTCCGTGGCGTGCCTTACACCCATGTGCCGTTCCAATTGAGTTCCTTGTACCGCTACATCCGCCATCCCATCATGACCGGTGTATTCCTCGGTATCTGGTTCACGCCGGAGATGACGGTCGGGCATCTGATGTTCGCACTGGGTATGTCCGCCTACATCCTGATTGGCGTGGCTTATGAAGAGCGAGACCTGATCAAAACCTTCGGCGAGCGATACCTTGCTTACCGCGCAGACACAGGCCGTTTCCTGCCAGTCATCAGGCGTTCGAACGTAGGCAAGTCAAAAGCGGTTTGATCCAAGCCAGCCGAGCTATGGCTGGAAAGCCGCTCTGTTAACGCTCTTGTTCGACTTGACGGATGGCTTCACGAGCTGCGCTGGAAGAAACCGAATGTCGTGGCCGAAGGATCGGAGTTTGCGTGCGAGCCATTGGGCCCCGGAGCATGCTTCCATCCCGATGATGGCCGGGGTCGCTGTGACGAAGGCGCCGCCACCCCGGCTATTAAAGTCCCGGCGGTGGAGGTCGATAACCCCGTTCGAGCTGTTTGTTGCGCCGGCACCCGAGGTGTTGCGCCAGATCCTGGCGGACGGCTCGCCTGCGCGATCCTCGTTTCCGCTTCGGGCACCGTTGGGCAAGATAGGAAACTGACCATGAACTCACTACGACAATTTCCCATTTCCCTGCGCCTGAACCTGATTCTGGTCCTTGCGTTGCTTGGCATGACGGCAGTCGCCGCGATCAGCCTGTGGCGCATCGAAACCATGATGTTGCATGAGAGGGGGCAGCAGACGCGCGTGTTGGTGGAGACCGTGCACAGCCTTTTGGCCCACTATCACGCCGCCGCGGCCAACGGCTCCCTGGATGAAGCCGAGGCCAAGTCCCAGGCGATTGCAGCAGTCGCGGCATTGCGCTATCAGGGCAACTATTTCTGGATCAACGACAATCACCCCCGCATGGTGCTGCATCCGATCAAGTCCGAATTGAACGGCAAAGACCTCAGCACCTTCAAAGACCCCAATGGCAAACTGCTCTTCAAAGAGATGGTCAAAGCGGTCGAGGAAAGAGGCGAGGGACAGGTCGATTACGAATGGCCGAAGGCCGGTTCGGACAAACCGGAACCCAAGGTTTCGTACGTCAAGGGATTCGCGCCTTGGGGCTGGATCATTGGTTCCGGCATCTATGTCGATGATGTCGATATCGCATTCTGGAAAACAGCCCGCCAGTTTCTTTTGTGGGGCGCGGTCATGATGCTCGGATTCGCCGCTGCCAACGTGCTCGTTGCCCGCAGCATCGTAAAACCGGTATGCGGCATCAGCAGTGCCATGCATCGGATCGCCTGCGGCGACGGCGACCTGACACAACGCCTGCCGATTTCCGGCAAGGACGAATTGACCAAACTGGCAAGCAATTTCAACGAATTCGCTGAGACGGTTCGCTCCACCGTCGCCGATGTCAACAATGCCGCCACGCAGGTCGCGAGTGCCGCTGAACAGCTGTCCGTGAGCACGCTGCATACCACTGCCAGTATTGCCAAACAAGAAAGCAACGTCGAGCAGGTGGCGACGGCAGTCACCCAGATGGCGGCCACGGTATCCGACATAGCCAGCAGTGCCGCCGTAGCAGCCGAATCGACACGCTCGGCCGATGCCGAGGCAGCAAACGGGCATGCAGTGGTCAACGAAACCATCGGCGCCATTCAGGCACTCTCGAGTGAGATCAGTGCCGCAGGTGCCGCCGTCGGTGGGCTGGAAGAAAAAAGCGAGTCGATCGGCAGCGTGCTCGATGTCATACGGAATATCGCGGAACAGACCAATCTGCTGGCGTTGAATGCCGCCATCGAGGCCGCACGTGCGGGCGAACAGGGCCGAGGCTTTGCAGTCGTGGCCGACGAGGTACGTACCCTGGCGAGCAGAACGCAGAACTCGACCCGCGAAATCCAGGACATGATCCAGAAGTTGCAGGAAGGTGCACGCGCAGCGGTGTCCGCCATGCAGTCAAGCCAGTCCACGAGTAAAGAAACCGTCGACACGGTCGCGCGTGCCGGTGAATCGCTTACGGGTATCGTGTCTGCGGTAGCGTCGATCAGCAATATGACCACACAAATCGCCACCGCAGCGGAAGAGCAGAGTGTGGTCGCACAGGACGTCAGCCGCAACATCGAGGGCATTTCCTGCGAAGCGGCACATACATCTCAGGCCACCGGCGAGATCACGGCAGCCAGCCGCAACCTCGCGGAGCTCGCTGAAGGGTTGCAGGCGATGGTCAGCCGGTTCCGGGTAAGCTGAGCGCGTCGCCGTGTGCGAAAGCCACTCGCCAACCGTCGCCAAAGCCTCGGCGGTGCCCCGCCTGCAGCGAAGCGTCCAGGCTGCAGACAATCCGTTTTGATGAGGCGTACCACCGCATGGCCAAGCAAATGCGTGCGGCAGTGCTCTGGATCTCGTAGCTGCCGGCGAAATCGTCGACAGCCCTCTTTTGCACCTTCCTGACTCTGCGGAATAACCACACCGGGCAACACGCCTGGCCGGACCTTTTCCTGGGACGTCGGCTCAAGGGATTGTCCTGGTGTTCTCGTAAGAATTCAGACGATGACGAATGAGCGGGGTGGGGATGCCCACGGGGATCAGGGTGTCAGGTGCTCGTGGGAGAAGAATGTGAGTCGCTTCAATTCTCGCGGCGCTTGAAATCGGCCCGTTTTGAATGACGATCCATGACGCCGATTCCATGCGTTCTGACGAAATGGCGGGCTGACTCGCGAGAACCGCGCCCTGTGACCTGGCATATCATCCCCCCAAGTCCTGCAGAATCTGCATCGTGTTCTGCAGGGTCCCCGGAGAACCGAACCGCGTGCATCTCACTCAGACCGGATTGATCACAATTCATGAAGTCCTGGGACATCTTCTGCAGTGCAATCGATAACTTTGGTGATGTCGGCGTCAGTTGGCGGCTGGCACGCCAATTGGCTCACGAATTCGCGCTTGATGTCCGCCTGTTTGTCGACGACCCGAAAGTGCTGGAACTGCTCTGTCCCGAAGTCAGCCCTTCGCTTCCGATTCAGTGGGTGTCGGGGGTACAGGTGATCCGATGGGGAGCCGCGCTGGAGGTCGCTCCCGCTGCCGTCGTGATCGAGACGTTCGGCTGCCGACTACCGGACACACTGATCAGCGCCATGGCAGCGCGTGACCCGGCTTCACTCTGGATAAACCTCGAGTACCTCAGCGCGGAATCCTGGGTTGAAGACTGCCACTGCCTGCCCTCTCCGCAGGTCACAGGTCCGCAAAAGTACTTCTACTTTCCAGGCTTCACGGAAAGAACCGGGGGACTGCTCCGCGAAAAGGACCTGTTGCTCAAGCGTCAGCAGTTCACCCAGGCGGACAAGCGGCATTTTCTGCGGAAGTTGGGCGTAGACCCGTCACCAGGCAGTGTCCTTGTGTCGGTTTTTACTTACGAAAACGAAAGTATCGCTTCCTGGCTTGAAATCTTGTGTCGAGATGAAAGTCGGTTTCACCTGCTGGTTCCAACAGGGCGTATCTCGAAGAATATACAACGCTGGCTGGGCGTCGAGGCGCTGGCCCATGGGGAAATACATTCTTGCGGCCAACTTACCATCCAGGCTATCCCGTTTGTCCGCCAGGAGGACTACGACCTGCTGCTCTGGTCCTGCGACCTCAATCTGGTTAGGGGTGAAGACTCCTTTGTGAGAGCACAGTGGGCCTGCAAGCCTTTCCTCTGGCACATCTATCCCCAGGAGGAAGATGTACATCTGGAAAAGCTTGCGGCCTTTCTGCGGTACTACCTGGACGGTATGGGTGTGGAAGCGGCCGCCGCCACGCAGCGCTTTTGGGGTGACTGGAACCGGCAAAAACCCCTGCAGGAAAGCTGGGCGGTCTGGCAGAAGCACTGGCCAGACCTCGAAAGAAATGCCGAACGGTGGTGTTCCCAATTGGCGAGACAGCCCGGCTTGGCGGAATCGCTAGCACGTCTTGCACAAAGCTGGTACAAACGCCGCGCAGAAATCACCCCTCCCTTTTAATCTGGTTGGTTTTATGAAAACGGCACAAGATGTCAAAGTAAACAACGTGGTGCTGATCGACGGCAGCCCCTGGTTGGTTCAGAAAGCGGAATACACCAAGTCCGGGCGCAACAGCGCGATCATGAAAATGAAACTGAGGAACCTGTTGACCGGCTCGACGACGGAAACGGTTTACAAGTTTGACGACAAGATGGAGCAGGTCAATCTCGACCAGGTTGATGTCACCTACTCGTACAAGGCGGATGACATGTATGTCTTCATGGACGGGGAATACAACCAGTACGAACTCAGCGCTGAGGATGTCGAAAGCGTCATTCCCTACATCGTCGATGGCATGACCGACGAGTGCAAGGCCGTATTCTTCCAGGGCAAGGTCATCTCCGTTGACCTGCCGACCACCATTGTGCGCCAGATCGATTACGCCGAAGGTTCGGCACGTGGCGACACCAGCGGCAAGGTCATGAAGGTCGCCAAGCTGAGTAACGGCACCGAACTCAAAGTTGCCGACTTCTGTGAAGTGGGTGACTGGATCGAGATCGACACGCGCACCGGCGAATACAAGTCGCGCGCCAAGGCACCGGCCTGAGACTGCCGTTCCAAGTCACAAAGAGCTCGCGCTGCGATGCCGTTCACCCCACAGGTGAACGGCATATGACTGCGACAAGTCAACGTTGAAACGCCCATCCCGGCATCTCGATTTCCGCGGTGGTTGAGAAGGCGACTTTCGATCAGGCGGCCACGATCATGGGCCGGGCAGGCGAGTCAGAATCGCTCGAGCATCTCTCTGCGATAGGAGTCCGTCGTGACAGTGATCCCAAGATCCTCGATTCGCCGCTCCAATGCCCGAAGATTCAGGGCGATGGCATCCATGGTGATGGTGTTGTCATCGAGTTCATACAGTTGCTGGGAGCCACGATAGAAGAAAAACATGATCGCGATCGCGTCAGGATCGTTTTCTTCGACAAATGGTTCGATTCTTCGTTGCCTGCGATAGATCTGGTTCAGTCGCTGCTTGAGATCCCAGACGTATACGACCTCGCGCAGATACGGATGTTGTCGCAGCTTGATCAGCGTCAGCACGACGAACGCCGCACCCACGACAACACCTGCCACGTTCAGCCAGAAATGTGATTCGCCAGGCGTGCCGAATAGTGCGATCAGCAGTGTCGATGTGCCAAGTGAAACGAGGGTAAGTACGGCCACGATCGCGGCGAATACGATCCTGAAGCGCTGTTGGTATCGAGACTTGTCGATGTCTTCCAGATGCATATGGGGCTGGTGTTTGCGAACGAATTCAGTTGATTATGTAGTAGTGGCTCGGGATTGCCCACGGGGAACAGGCAGATAGGGCCGTCAACATCGATCCCCAGGGCGTCAGCCAACGACCGATACAAGCCCAAGTTGCCCTGCCGCTTACCGGTCTCGATCTGCGCCAGGTATTTCTGAGAGCTGCCAGCCGCCTTAACATGTGCCCTGCGATCCACCCATACCACGCGAAAACGTCGTGACACCCGATACCACCCAACCGTCTTCGGAGCCCGCAGGCAGCGGTGGTCGCCGTGTGCTTGTCATTGGTCCACGTCGCGCGTTGATCGATCACCTGCGCACGCGCGGCATTGCTTTCAGTGTATGGCGGGAGCAAGCCAGCTTTGCGCTTGCGGATGCACAGCAGGTGCTGACCGCACCCCTCTGGAACACGACAGAAAAGCTCAAGCGCACCATCACCGAGGCGTTCGGTGATTCGCATTACAGCCATGTGATCGCGGGCACTGAAGGCGCCGTGTACCCCGCCGCACTGGCCCGCAGACTGCTCGGTGCCAGGTTGTCCACTGCGACCACCGCACTGCGTTGCCGTGACAAGCTGGCCATGAAGGAATACCTGGCTGAATTCGATATCCCGATGACCGCATTCATGGCGGAGTCGTCGGCGCGTTCGGCAACGGAGGTGTTTGCGCGCCTGGGTACACCGGTGGTGCGCAAGCGGCGCAAGTCTTCCGGCGGCCGGGACCTGAGTTTCGTCCACCGTGAGCAGGACCTGGTACTGCAGAAGGACGGCCGGAATATCCTTGAACGTTTCGTCTCGGCGCCGGAGGCGAGTATCGAGTCGTACCTGAACGGCGGTGAGATCCGCTTCGTCAACACCACCCGCTACGTCGAGAAACGCCACGTCAATTTCGTACCTGCCGATTTCGATGAGGGGACGCTGACGGCGATGCTCGAATTGAATCGCCGCGTCCTCAAGGCGCTGAAGATCAACTGGGGAATCACTCACCTCGAGGTCTACCTGACCGAGGCCGGCCTGCTGTTCGGCGAGATCGCACTGCGCCCACCCGGTGGCTACATCATGAATGCCATGCGCCATGCCTACGGTTTCGACCCCTGGGCGGCGTTCGTCGCGATGGAACTGAACGAGCCATTCGCTTTCACGCAGGCACCTTCAGGGTATGCCTGTGTCGAGGTCCTGCATCCGGGCTGCGGAGTGGTCACGGCCGTGCGTGGCGAACAGCGGGTGCGGGCGCATCCGGCAATGCGCGAGTTCCACCTCAAGGTGGGTCCGGGCGATGTGATCGGTGAGCGGCAGGGCGCCGGCCAGGACGTCGGCTACCTGTTGCACGTCAGTTCCTCCCCGCAGGCACGACTGGCACTGTTGGATGAGTTCCGCCACAGCCTGTCGATCACGCTGCAAGAAGACGGTGTGTGAAGCATTGAAGAGCGCCGACTGGAAGTGCTTAGTGATTCTTTCCCGCACGGACGGCAGGGCAGCTACTCCGGCATCGATCGCCGTGCGTGAATCCAGAGGTTGCGCGGGGTGACCTGGCGCGGGCAGAACCCGCGCAACGAGACTTCGTAGCCCTGTTCCTCAAGGTACAGGCACCGATCGTAGGCCAGCCACAGCTCGAGCGGTCTGCGAAACAGCTGACGCACCAGGTCCTCGCGTGAAACCTGGGCAAGACGTTCGCGCCCAAGTCGCTCCATGTGCGCATAATCGACACGATCCGGCAGCACGACCCTTTTGATCATCGCGGCACGTCGGCAGAAGTCCCGGAAATCATCTCCCGCTTCAGACGATGACATCGATGGAACCGGCAGGTATTCCTGATGGCCGCAGTATGCTCGCAACAGGCTGTCGAATCCCAGGCGCCATTGCTGAAGTCGCAGACGATTGCGGCGCGCGTTGGGCGCGGCGTTGACGGTTTCCTGCACAGCCAGCTTGAGCGCCTCGTAATCCAGGCACAGGCGCGTACTTTGCCGTACATGGTCCGACAAGGGGCGATAGGGGTTGTCGTCGCTCTGGTGATAACAGCAGGGAACCAGGTCGATTTGCGCCACCCTGCCAGCACAGCAGTTGCGCAGCATGCTGACATGCAGGCGGCCACAGGCATGCAGCGCGATGTGACTTGAATCGCCTGAACAGAACCGGGCAACGCTGGCAGCGAGAACATCCTGTTGTTCAAACCTTATGCCAAGTCCCTGGTCAGCCGCGATCCGGATGCCTTGTCCAATCAGCGCCGGGTCTTTTTCCAGCGCGATAACTTCGTGACGGCAGTCGCGCTCGAGCAACCTTCGACTCAAATGGCCTTTGCCGGCACACCATTCCACCAGTTGCCTGTCTGCTTGGTCCGACAGCTTTTCACGCGCGACCACAAAGCGCTCCACCTGCTCCCATTTGCGGGGCTTCACCCCGTCAGGCGCGTCGAATGAATCCGAAGCGGGGAAATCTTCCCGTGGAGAGTAATCGGGACAGTCTGGCAACCGGATACCGAGCTCGTCCCGCGCAAAGACGTTCAGCAGCGTCGGATCAGCGGCCAGCGCCTCGAGCATGCTGTCGTCGATGGCTCGCAGAATAGGTCGCCATTGCGGGTGTCGGTCATACCATGAAATCGGTGGCTGCTTGAACGGCACTTCCCGCCACAGCCAATGCCACTCGGCCAAGAGTTTGTCCAGCTCGCGAAATTGACAGCGGAACGACGAGGTGTGTGTTGGGTTCAATTCGGAAATCTCGTCAATGCGGTCTGTCTTTTTTTGGTCCGCATGGGCGCGGTGTAATGCTGTTGAGAAAGTTTGGCGCTTGCCGGTAGCGCTTCCCCAGGCGCCGCTTCTGGCCGCCCCTTCCTGGGTCGGTGGCTCAAGGGCTTGTCCTGATGTTCTCGAAGAAATTCAGCGGATTATGAAGCAGTGGGTTGGGGATGCCCACGGGGTCAGGGTGCCAGGTCCCTGCGGGAGAACAGAAACCAGGGCTCCAGCAGCAGACCTGGGCTCATCCCTGATCCAAAATCTGGTGTGCCGGGCGCCCCGCAAACGATCCGCGCGCCGACATGTCAGTTTTTCTGACTATGCTCAGTCATGGGGTCACCCGGCAAACCTTGAGCGGCGGGGGAGCGAGTCCATGCAGCGCCAATCTCTGACAATCAGGCATATCAGGGCACGGCCGGTGGTTCTCCGATTGAAACGGCCGATCGTTGCGCGCATCGCCACGATAGAGGACTGGCCGCTCATCCTCATCGATCTCCAAACGGAAGAGGGCATCGTCGGCCGTAGCTACCTGGAGCCTTACATCGTCAAATCGATGCGTTACCTCGTGCCGGCGTTGAATGACCTTTCCGACTTGCTGAAAGGTCGAACGGTTGCTCCGGTTGAGCTGTACGAGGCCGCGCGCAAGTCGCTCCACTTCGTCGGTTATCAGGGTCTTTCTATGATCGCTGTCGCCGGACTGGATATGGCGGCCTGGGATGCGCTCGCCAAGGCGGCGGGATTGCCGCTATGCGTACTGTTGGGCGGTACCGTAGGTCCGGTGAAGTCATACAACAGCAATGGTCTGTGGCTCAAGGAACCTGAAGCCGTCGCGAAAGAGGCTGTTGATCTCCTTGAAGAAGGGGGGTTCACTGGGCTGAAGCTCCGACTTGGTCGTGAGCGTGTCGACGAGGATATCGCGACGATCAGGGCAGTGCGTGAGGCGGTAGGCACCGACGTTGAGCTGATGGTTGATTTCAATCAGGGGCTGACTCTCGCAGACGCTCTCCGGCGCTGTCACATGATCGATGATCTGGGCCTTTCCTGGATCGAGGAGCCGATCGTTTACGACAACCTGGACGGCTATGTGCAGCTCACCGCTGAATTGAAGACACCGATACAGATCGGCGAGAACTTCTACGGGGCCCGGGATCTTCACCTGGCACTCCAGCGGAAGGCCTGTGATCTCGTGATGCCGGACTTCATGCGTATCGGCGGTGTCACGGGATGGATGAGGGCGCAGGCGATCGCCGCTGCGGCGGGTGTTCCTGTGTCGACACATCTCTACCCCGAGGTTGCCGCGCAGGTCATGCGGGTCACCGAGACCGCGCATTGGTTGGAGTGGCAGAACTGGGCTGATCCGATCCTTCAACAGCCATACGAGCTGAAAAACGGGTGGCTGCACGTGCCCGATGCCCCGGGTGTGGGCATTGAATGGGACGAAGATGCGGTCGCCGCTCACCTCGCAGATCTCTGAAGAGGGATTCAGACGGTGATCGACCCGGCGGACGGGGCGTCGGCGAAACGGGCCGGGGCCAGCCAGTGGTGCACGTTGCGAGTCAGTGCGCGGGGTCCAACCAGCGTCAGCCGGCCGTCGGCCAGCGCGGTTTGGTAGGAGAAGTCGCCCATCCACAGCTCGATCATCCTGCGCAGGTCAGGCCGCACTTTTTGATCGCGCACAGCAGGTTGAAGCTGCGCGCGAGCCCATGGCAAGACTCAGTCATCGTCATGGCGCCTGCGTTTTTCGCTTTCGTAGCGATGGGTATCAAGCGGCCTGGAGTTTCCCGACTCGAACCATCCTGAACGCCAGATCCGCTCCGCTTCGTCCTCGTCGCCACTGCGATGGCAATCCACGCAATTTTCGTACTGGTAGATTCCCTCCTCAACGTGCTCTTCACGGATCTTTGATCGTGAGTGCTCATGACAGCCGTAGCAGGTGTAACTTCCATAATCGTTGTTGACGTGGCAGGTCGCACAGTCGGTGTCATGGTGCCGGTCGAAGCGGAAGTACTTCTCGTGCTCAAAGGTGGCCGGCAGCCAGGCCTGCTGCGTATGGCATTGCGCGCAGTTGCCCTCGATCTTCAGGTGCAGGGCGTCCCCTGGCCCGCTATGACAGCTGTCGCATTGTTCCTGCAGTCCCTGCTGCAGCAGCGTGTGCGAGAACTTACCGATCGGGCGGAAGGCCTGCACGCCCTTGTGGTCGCTGTGGCAGGCGACACAGTCGTCCTCGATCAGCTTCTGGTGAAAGGCAACGTTCTTCTTCTCCTTGGCGATGGGCAGCCCCTTGGTCGTCTTCAGACCAATCTCCGCCACCTTGTGACAGGTGATGCACTTGGCCGGGCTGCTGCCGAGGAACGGCGTGTGGCAGGCAAAGCAGTCCTTGGCAATCTCGTCGTGGGCATCAGTGACTTTTCCGGGGACGATCATCAGGTGGGGTGCGAAAACGGCCAGCGCCACCAGAATGACCAGATTGACGGCTACGATGAGCAGGGCTTTGTTCGTTTTCATTTCCATTGCCAGAATAGGAAGATGCTGAAAATGTGGGTGAGGCCGAGCACCGCGAAGGCGAGCGTGATCGGCAGGTGCACGGCACGCCATTTCTTCATCAGCTCGAAGGTCGTGGCGTCCCAGAACAGCCGCTTTTCGACCTCGTCCTCGGGTAGCCCCTGGTTGGCATAGGCGGCCTTTTTCTCCGCCAGGAAGCGGCGCGACCGATCCAGCAGAAACTTGCCGGTCATGCCGCTCAGCACATTTACCAGCATCGCAACCAAGGCGAGCCAGGGCAGGATCGCGTAGTCATGGATGCCCGCATGAACCAGGATCATCAGCGCGCCCAGCCAGGCCAGGGTCTCGTGCAGCTTGAGCAGGGTTTTCGGCTTGCCGAAACTGACCATCTTGCGCTTGCGCATCGAATAAAAGAGGGACAGCAGTATCAGCACGGTGCCGGGGATCCCCAGGTAACGCCCGATCCACACCAGATCGAAATAGTGCAACAAGGCATCGCCGACGATGGTCGCCAGGATCAGCGTCCCGAACATCAACAGAAAGGGGATGACTTCTTTACTGATCAGTGATCGGTCCATGGTGGTTCCTCTAGGCCTCCAGTACGAGATCGCAACTGGGCGTGGCAATACACAACAGGCAGTGCCCCGGCTCGATGTCGGCGTCTGGCTGCTGGCCGTATTCGACCTGGCCGGCCGCCAGCACTGTCTGACACGAACCGCAGCTGCCGGCGCGGCAGCCAGAGTCCACATCGATGCCATTGGCCTCGGCAAACTCCAGAAGCGAACCCGCCGCGGGATTCCAGCTGAGGCGTTTCCCGGATCGGCTGAAGGTGATGTTGACAGGTTGTGTATCGGTAGCTGCCGACGTGGGTTTTTCGTGTTTGGTCAGTGTCGCAGGGCCAAAAGACTCGTAATGGATATCACCACTATCGACACCCCATTCTTCCAGCCCTGGCACCAGGCTCTCCATCATCGGCTTGGGTCCGCAGACGTAGAACTGGTAGCGTGCCAGCCTGAGTGTGTTGCGCAGCAACGGCAGATCGACCCGACCGTGATGGTCGTAATCGACGCCCTCGACCTCATCTTCGCCCGGGGCGCTGTAACAGACATGCAGGTGAAGATTGTCGTGCCGTTCGGCAAGCGCCTGCAGGTGTCCCTTCATGATGTGTTCGCTGCCGTTGCGAACGCCGTAGTACAGCCAGACCTCTCGCTCGACACCACGCTCCAGCACGCTGTTCAGGATACTCAGCATCGGGGTGACACCGATGCCGCCGCCGATCAACACGATGGGCAGCGGCTCGTCCTCGATGAGGTGAAAGTGTCCCGAGGGTGGCCTGATCATCAGGCGATCACCCACCTGCACGTGATCGTGGAAGAACCCCGACGAAACGCCGGGCGGCACGTCCGGGTGATCGGGCGGGGCCAAGACGCGTTTGATCGACACCCGGTAGTAGTCAGGCCGCGGGGAATCGGACAGCGAATAACAGCGCACAATATTCTTGGGTTTGTCTTTGGCGGGTTCGTCAACACCAAGCCTGAAGGTTAGAAACTGGCCCGGCCTGAAGGGAGGCAGCGGCTTGCCGTCGCAGGGCACCAGGTAAAAGGAACAGATGGATCGGCTTTGGTCCTCGAAATCCCTGCGCTGTACCGAGAATTCCCGGAACCCTGTCCAACCCGCACCAGAGAAAGAAGGGCCGTTGGTCGGCATGTCGGGTGCCGGTTCGTCCGCCGCGAGGTTGCGCGATTGGCCACCGCGCCGGTGAATTCCGATCGCCGCCGCGACGCCGACTTGCGCCAGAATTGCGACAAGAATGATCAGGGCCAAGGTACCGGTCGTCATGTTCCGCCCATGTTCTGGTTTCGTGTTAAGACTGCTGTCGCAGGCAATGGGTCATCCACGGGCCCTTTGTAGCGTTACAACCTGAATCGAAACTGAAAGCAGCCCGGATTGTCGCTATCACCTCGCGGGCCAAAGGGGCGAGCGGTGGCAGTGCTGAGCTGCTCATTGGGTGAAGAACCGGAACTACTGGAAACGCGGCGGCTGCAACCGTGGTTGCCGCCCGACAGGTCTGTCCACTATCGGCGTGATTGCGCCGGAATCGCTTGGTGACCTCGATCAGCAGTCTGTCACTGGCAGGCCTGAGTGCCCGTGTGTCTCACAACTGTCGGCGAGACTTTCGGTGGAGTCGGGTGCAGGTCTTGGTAAGCCCGCCAGGTGCTGGTGTGCGGGCGCGGGCCCTTTGAGCACGGGCCGCATCGCCGCCCCGGCGCGGTGGCAGCGTGACGGGGGCGATGCGGGCTACTCCCGGTTGATCCGGCCGAAGCCATACTTCAACCGCGTGGCACCGTCCACATCATCCCGTTCAACCCAGGCCGCATGCAGATTGCCATCGCTGTCCAGCGTGACCGAGGGATTGCTCTGCAGCCCCGGACCGGAGGCGCCGGGCAAAGGCCAGTCATCGCCCCAGCCGCCAGCCTCGTACCAGCTCAGCATCACATCCACGTTGCCTTCGCGTTCGTCGTCCCAGGCTACCAGCAGTGTCCCGGTGTCATGGCCAGCCACTGCTGCATGGTGCTGCTTGGAGAGCCCGCCGAAGTCGTCCTGCACTATTTCGTTTTGTTCGAATCCCGCCTCGCCGATCTGATAGTACGAGCCCCAGATATCGTAGCCGTGGCGGAAGTCGCGCTTGTCGGCCCAGGCGGCAAAAAGGCGTTCATTGCCGACACGGTCGAGTGCGACCCGCGAGACCCCGTGTCCTGCACCGTAAGGCAGATTCCTTCCCGGTGGTTTCGCGCTGATGCGCACAGGAGCGCTGAAACGGCAGGAGGCCGGCTCGGTTTCGATGGCAGCCATGATGATGGTATGCCTCGGCCGGCGGTCCTCCCAGGCGACAACCAGCCGACCCTGAAGGACGGCACCGCTCGGGTACAGTTGTTCGTCTATGGGCGGCACAGTGTCGACCGGGCAACCCTTTCCGGGGGTCAGGTTCAATCCATCGGTCCCCAGGCGCAGCGCGCGAATGCGGCCAAAGCGCCCCTCGCGCTCCGACCAGACGACCAGTATCCCGTCTCCGTCATTGGCCAGGCTTGCCTGGGCGCCGCTCGCCGGGCTGATCTTCAGCAGGGGACCCGGAACCGGGGCATCCCCGATCTGTACCAGCCGCGCCCAGACCTGCCCGTCCTCCTCCCATGCAACCGCAAAGCGTTTCCCACCCAGCGCAAGGATGCTCGGCTCAAAGGCCTCGTTCGCACCGCTCACCTGCAACGCCGTCGCGAACCGTGCTTCCTCGTAGGCTTTATGGGCGAGGTAGATCCGGGGTGTGCCATCGCTGTCATCCTCCCAGGCGATGGCTACCGTTCCATCGGCTGCCGCGATGTTGCGTCGGCCCGAGGAATCGAGGTGGTGGAAGACCGTCGTCTGTGGCGGCGGTGTTGTCACGGCCAGGGGGGCGTCGAACGACCAGGGTGCAGCAATTGCCGCCAATGGTGGCAGACAGCAGAACAGGACTGCGATCACTGCCGGCTTCATGGCTGTCTTACCTTTGCGAGCGCCGCCTGGATCCGGTCATCGGCATCGATCAGATCCTCGATGCGCTGCACGCCCACGAGGCGGAGGACCGGCTTGCCCTCGGGGGTCATGAAGGTGAAGACCGGTGTCACCAGGGCATCGTAACGCGTCCCCAGTTCGCGTTCGGGTACGCGTTCGCCGCTCGGCAGACGCAGGCGCCGGCCGCTTTCGGCGTCAACGTAGGCGAGCACGTAGTGGCTTGTATAGCGTTGTTTGACCTCCGGATCGACGAAGGCTTCCCGGTTGGTTTTCTCGCAGTAGCCGCAGCCGTAGCGGCCGAAGTAAACGAACAGCAGTTTGCCATCGCGTTTGGACTGCGCCATCGCCTCGTCGAACGACACGAACGGATAGGCCTCCGGAGGATCGGCCAGAACGAACGCGGGCAGTACCAGCAGCGCGGCAATCAGGTAGGCGTATCGCCTGCAGTTCATATTTCAATTCTCCCGCCGGGCATTGAACAGCTTGCCCAGCCATCCAAGTGGTCGGTTCCTGCCGGGTACCGGGCGAAGCGGTATACGCAGTCCGATCCGATACAGGCTGTGCGCCTGATGGTAAGCGGCATGTCCGATCCCGGGAAGTACCAGCTGGCGGCACAGCATCAGAATTGCGGCCGGCCATCGTTCAGAACGGAAAGCCCGGTCGTTTAATCGGCGCCGCGTCGGCCTTGCGAGCGAGGAAGCTCACTGACTGGATGAACAGGTCGGTGTTGCGACGCTGTCATTCCGTGTGCGCAATTCCTTCGCGGTCGACCTGTCCGATCAGTTCCACCGCGCGCTCCGGCATCTACGGTCGTATACGCGAGCTAAGCACACCGATGTCACCGGAAATGTCTCGAAGTTGAACCTGAAGACGGCGAAGGATTGCCGAGTTCAGCTTTGGCCACTTCCCCCGGTATTGCCATGCAGATTAGTGATGATTACCCATCAATCAGATTTATCACATTGCGTATCAATGAACATGAACAGATGGGTAATCCGGCGCCGTACCGCCCTTTGCATTCACCACCGGCGATCTACTATTTACTGCAGCCTATCCACGACTGCCCGAAGATCAGCCGGTGCTGCCCGAACGACAACAACCGTGGTGGTGTCCAGGGCAGCCGGGGCGGAGTTTCCGTGTCGGTTCTGGGGAGGATTGCACCATGACAAGTGCATTTGATCTCGTGGTTCGGGGCGGCCAGGTCGTAGACGGCAATGGCGGCGCCCCGGTCCTTGCTGATGTGGCGATCGATGCCGGGCGGATTGTTCAGGTCGGGAGGGTTCGGGCGAGAGGCCGGGAAGAGATAGACGCCCGGGATCACGTGGTGACACCGGGTTTCGTCGACATTCATACGCACTATGACGGCCAGGCGACCTGGGAGAACCGGCTGGTGCCCTCATCGGCGCATGGGGTTACGACGGTCGTGATGGGCAATTGTGGTGTCGGATTTGCGCCCTGCCACCCGGATCAGCATGAGTTGCTGGTCCAGTTGATGGAGGGAGTCGAGGACATCCCGCATCCGGTGCTTGTGGACGGCCTGCCCTGGACCTGGGAGACGTATCCGCAGTATCTGGATTTCCTGGCCGAACGCCAGTTCGATATGGACGTCTGCAGCCAGTTACCGCACGCAGCGCTGCGCGTCTACGTGATGGGGCAGCGGGGTGTCGACCGAGAAGCGGCGACGCAGGCAGACCTGCACGCGATGGCCGAATTGGCCCGCGAAGCCATGCTGGCGGGTGCATTGGGCATTACCACGTCGCGCACCTTCTTCCACCGTTCCAGCGACGGCAGATCGACCCCCAGCTTCGAAGCGGCGGAGGCCGAACTGTTGGCGCTGGCCGGCGTCCTGGCGGAAACCAATCGTGGTGTGATTCAGCTGACCACGGACTTCGAGCCGATCGAGGAAACCTTCGGTCTGTTGAGACGTCTCGTTGAGCGATCAGGCAGGCCCCTGTCGGTCTCCCTGCTGGAAGGCGGCTATGGCCCGATGACTTTGCGTTGGCACGACGTTCTTGACTGGGCTGCCGGGGCGGGCACTGCAGAGGCGCCGATCCGCGCGCAAGTGCTGAGTCGGGCGATCGGCGTCATGCTTGGGCATGAACTGACCCTGAACCCCTTTTACACCACCCCCAGCTACCAGGAACTGGCTGACCTTCCCTTCGCGGAAAAGATCAGGGCGCTGCATCAACCGGAAATGCGCGCCCGTATCCTGGCGGAGGCGATCGATCCGGATCCGACAATCGTTCTCGGCCGCCTAGCCCGTGAGTTCGACCATATGTTCCTGCTCGGCGACCCGCCGGACTACGAACAGCCGTTCGAACAAAGCATTTTCGCGCGGGCACAACGCGCCGGCGTGACACCCGAGGAGCTCGCCTACGACCTGATGCTCGAGCACGGTGGCAGGAACATGCTCTATGTGACGCTGTGCAACTACGAACACGGCTCGCTGGAAACGTCGCGTGCGATGATGCGCCATCCCGCCGCAGTGCTCGGACTGGGTGATGGCGGCGCGCATTGCGGCACCATCTGCGACGGCAGCTTTCCGACTTTTATGCTGGCCTACTGGGTGCGCGACCGCACCCGTGGCGAGCGGCTGAGTTTGGCCGAGAGCGTGCGAATGCTTTGCCGGGATACGGCACGTGCTGTGGGACTGCTTGATCGTGGCGTAATCGCCCCCGGCTACAAGGCCGATGTCAATGTGATCGACCTCGATCATCTTCATTTGTATGCGCCTGAAGTCGTGCACGATCTGCCAACCGGTGGTCGACGGCTGATACAGCGAGCTGACGGCTATTCCGCGACGATTGTCAGTGGTCAGATCACCCGCCGCGACGGCTTCGCAACGGATTGTCTGCCCGGGCGGCTGGTGCGGGGCCAGCAGGCTGGGCCAGTCGCCGCGCACTAGTGTTCAGCGTTGCCAACGAAGCGGGTGCCGGGGACACCGATCTGAAGCCGCGTCAGCTCGTGATGTAGCTCTCCAGCTGCTGGATCAGGAACTGCTGCTCGGAGATGACGGCCTTTACCAGGTCGCCGATCGAAACCACACCTGTTATCTGCCCATCGGCCAGGACCGGCAGGTGCCGCACCCGCTTGTCGGTCATCAACGCCATGGCTTCCTCGATCGTCTGTTCAGGACGGGTACACAGCACCTGGGGGGTCATGATCTCGGCGACCGGTGTGTCGGGTGAGGTCTTGCCCTCCAGCACCACTTTGCGCGCGTAGTCGCGTTCCGTGACGATGCCCTGGACCTTGCCGTTTTCGAGTACCAGCACGGAACCCACTTCTTTTTCTGCCATCAGCCGAACGGCATCGTAGACGCTGGTTTGCGGGCCTACGGACCAGAACTCATGGCCTTTGGTGTCAAGTATCGTTTTGACCTGCATCTTGTTGCTCTCCTTCGGTTGTCATTGGCGTGTACATGCGGCTGCGTGCGGTCTTTGGGTTTCAGGCGCCGCCATCAAGCCGCGCTTCAGTAACCGAATAACTCTTAGTTTAGTGCGATCAGGTATTTCGACAGCCGTTTCAGTTGCCGCAGTACCGCGCGATCTCCTGCAGGCGCGGCGAATATCTGCCTTTGACTTCACGCGATGCCTGGTTGAAGTGCCCGCGCAGCGACTTCTTCAGGTGCGCCAGTACGTCTCTTCCCGGTAAGCCCTTGAGTGCCGAGAATATCGCCAGGGCGTAGGTGATATCGTGCTGTGACACATAGGCTTGGCGTTGCACCAACGCACCGCCGCAACATCCGCCGCGGGGCAGGATCAGGGCCGTATTGGCGAACATCAGGCCGAATCCAAGGAATACCGCCAGCAGCTCGGTGACCTGTGGCCAGTCTTCTGCGCCTCCCGGCGGTGGCTCCCTGGCCGAGGTGCCGAGGTAATGGGCCAGGGTATGGGCGAATACCGCGATCATTGCCTCGGGGTTGTTCAGATGGCTGGGGTCGTAGCTGATCGTCAGGCTGGCGGATGGCTTTTCGGTCGCCACGGCCCGCGACCCTCGTGTGCCGGCGATCACGTGCACTGCGGCGTCCGGCTCGAGCACGCAACTGTCCGGTGGCAGCAGTTTGAATGGCCAATGCGCCATGCCTGCATAGGCGACCACTCGATCAAAGATCAGTCTTGCCATCTCGTCGGGGCTGTCTGCTCTGCCCGGAAAGTGATGGTTGGTCGGTGTGACCAACACGGTCTCGTTCCGGAACATGAGAGGGTCGAAGTTGCGCAGCGCCCAGGCGTAGACATCGAACATCCAGCCGGCATGGTCCTCGTCCAGCAGCGGGCGGCGATCCAGCAGACCAAACAGCATCATCAACGCCTCTTCAGGCCCGATCAGTCGGCAGCAAAGCAATAGAACTTGCCGGCGCCCCCGGTGCTCTTCAGGGCATCCTGGCTGCACCCGCGACTCGGGTGCGCAGAGGTCCACGACACATTGCCGCCACCGTGACGGTCGTGGTGGCCTACCTGGGCACTGCCTTTGTCACTGCTCGTCCAGTTGTTGCAGGTATGGTCCTGCTCGTCGGGGAAGTAGGCGGTGCCATCGTCCTGGGTGCCGGTGAGGATGTCGTGCTCGTTGGGCTTTTCGCCGCGGCCCTTGATCCGGTTGCCGGACTCATCCAGAGCCGTCTCCAGCGTAATGGACGTGTTGTACAGGTGCAGGTCCGAAAGGTTGGCCGCGATCAGGATGCCGCGCGCGTTGTACCAGGGGCCGTTGCCGATACGGTCTCTGGCCGATATGCCGCGCGTACCGTCAGCTTCGGTGCTCAGATAGGCCCGCCAGGTGCGACCGCCGGCACCGGCTGCGGCAGCCAGTTTCTGGCAGTGCGCGTCGGCGCCCTCGAGTCCTCCCAGGTCGCCGCCATTGCCCATGCCTTCGCTGGTCACGAAGAATCCCATGGGCCTGTCCTCCGCCATCGTCGACATGGGCGATGCGACGGCGACGATTCCCAGCAATGCCGCAACTGTGTTCGATCTCATCTGCTTCATTCCTCCCGACTTCGGGTTGTGCCCTGGCACGGGGTCGGGGCGACCGCCCAGCGCCAAGGCGGATTGTTGTCTGAGGGTGATTGTCATGCTTGCCGGATCGCGACTTCAGTCCGCTCGTCCGGGCCCTCGGCCCAGATAAGACTAGCGCCATTTTTCGAGTGTGAACTGAATACTGGTGTCTTCGTTCGACAACCAGATCTCCCCCTCCTGGATGGTGCACTGCAGATCCATATTGCGTTGTGCCAGCGATGCAAGCTGCTCGCTGACCTCTTCAGGCAGCTTGAATACGGACAGGTGACTGAAACGTTCCAGTTTTGCCGAGATCTGCTTCCACCACACGCTGGCCGAACGATGCTGGAAGCAATAGACAATGACCCTCTCCGATCTGGCGCAACCCTTCCTGATCCGCTTTTCGTCGGGTTGCCCCGTTTCCACCCAGAGCGTGATTTCGCCGTTGAGCGAGTGCTGCCACAGATCGGGTTCGTCATCCTGGCTTAGCCCGCGGGTAAATCGCAGATGCTCGTCGGCGTTGAGCGCGAAGGCCAGCAGGCGAACCATCATGCGCTCGTCCGTCTCGGAGGGATGACGGGCGAGCGTCAGGTTGTGGGTCTGGTAGTGGCCGCGGTCCAGGTCGGATACCTGCAGCGTACATCGAAAGATCGTCGAGCTCAGTGCCATGTCTGTTTGTTGAATCCTGTTGTGGTGCCGTACCTGCCCCGGTCATCGTGCCATTTTCGTCTGAGCGGTTGCATCCATGGCCGCCATCTTTCGCGAGCTCGCCCGGTGGCCGATGTCCGTTTTCTTTACATGACATGCTTCGCTGGCTTTATTCACTCGTCGCAACCTGCGGTTTTTCATGGTGTTTTTTGTGTCGGCCCCGATGTTGCTTTACTGCTTGTTCGAACACATTTCCCGGCGACTCGGGCATCGGCATACACACGCGGGAGAAGCGCGAATGACTATGAAATATCTGTCTGTGTCAACGGCACTTCTGTGCGTGGCTGCACCGGCCATGGCGAGTCAGCCTCTCGGCTCCCGGATGGGGGTCGACTTGGGCGGTGTTGTGGGCACGGCCGTGGGGAACGCCCTGCCGTTCGGGATCGGTGGTGTCGCGGCGATTGCGGCCCTGAGCCTGATCGCCGGCATCCAGCTGGTCAAACGCAAGAAGAAGTAGTGCACGGGCGCCGGCCATCCGGCGGCGCACACCGCTGACACTGCTATGGAATCCAATAGCCTGAGCATCGCCGCCGCGGCAGTTGTCGTCTGCGCGCTGCTTCTGCTGGAGTGGGCGTCGCCGTGGCGCCGGGCCGCCATCCGGGTCGAACACCGCTGGCTGACCAACATCGGTCTGATGCTGCTCGGTGGTATTCTGGTCGCGGCCATTTTTCCCTTCAGCGCGGAACAGGCCGCCGCCGGCATCCGTAACGGATGGATTGCGCAGTGGCAACTGCCACCGCTGCTGGAAGTGCTGCTGGTGTTTCTGCTGCTCGATGGCTGGCGCTACTGGGAACATCGCATCTATCACGAAGTCCCCTTGCTGTGGCGGGTCCATCTGGTTCATCACAGTGATACGGCCCTGGATATCACCACCGCCCAAAGGCACCATCCGCTGGAGGCCATCGCCGCTGTTTGCACCACCTTGCTGCTGGTGTTCGCGCTCGGGTTTTCGGCACAGGCGTTGGCTGTCTACGTCGCATTAGCCACGCTGTCCGCGTTATTCACTCACGCCAACATCGTGTTGCCGGAGACTATCGATCGGCCGTTGCGGCGCTGGCTCGTCACCCCTGCGGTGCACGCCATACATCACTCGGATCTTCAATCACAGACCGACAGCAACTACGGTGCGGTGCTGACGCTGTGGGACAGGCTTTTCGGAACCTATAAGGATCCCGCCGATGTACGTATTCCCCACTTCGGCCTGGAGTATTTTCACAGACCGGCGGATACGGCGCTCGCACCGGTGCTGCTGCAACCGTTCGAGTATCGTCGTGGAATGGTTTACCCGGCACGTGACGATACCGGGCCACAGGTCGCGCCCGTCGTCCGCCTCAGCGATGCCTGGAAGCAGGCCCTGCGCCAGTCGTTCATTGGCCTGACGCTCGCTGTGCTTGCGCTCTGGCCCACCATGCTCGGCCTTGCCGGGATATGGGCCAATTCCGAAGCCTATCAGTACGCCTGGCTGGTGATACCCATGTTCGTCTATACGGTCGGCTGGTATCACCGGGACTGGATTCTGGCCATGACGCCGCGGCCTGACGGATTGGGTCTGCTGGTGAGCGTGGTTGCGGTGGTCTGCTGGTGCGTGGCCTATGTCGTGGACATCCGCGTCGGTCAACATCTCGCGCTGGTGCTCGTGCTGCAGGGTATCGCGCTCAGCGCGCTGGGATGGACCACCTACCGCCGGCTCCTGCCGGTGATGGCCATGCTGTTCATGCTGGTACCCAGCGGAGACATGCTGCAGCCGTTGCTGAGGGACCTGACGGTGAAGTGGATCGAATGGTTCGCCGTGGCACTCGACCTGCCTCACCGTATCGATGGTTTCATGGTGTATATCGGCGAGCAACGCTACGTGGTGGTCGACGCCTGTTCGGGATTGACCTTCGTCACTCTCGGCGGATTCCTGGCGTACAGCCTCGGCGTTCTGATGTTCCGCTCGTTCGGCAGGGTCTTGCTGATGGCCGCGATGGGGGCGGTCATCGGTGTCTTTACCAATGCACTGCGCGTGTGGCTGATCGTCGGCATCGATCATTTGCAGGGTTCGCAGATGGATATGGCGGCGCACCAGGACCTGCAATGGCTGGCGCTGTTTACCGGCATCGGGTTGCTTTTCTTCCTGACCTTGAAGCTGGCACCGAGGGATCAACGGTCGGTACCGGCGCCGGTGCCGCAGCCCCCGTCCGCCGTTCGCTGGCGCATTACCCGGTTTGCGCCAGCGCTGGCCGGCCTGATGGTATTGCTGGCGATTGTTCCGGTGCAGAACCTGGCTGCCCGCGCCAACAGCGACACCGGCGATCTGCTGCAGGAACTGGCACGTCTCCATCCCGGTAGCGAATGGCCGGCTGAACCGCAGGTGCAGCTGAAACGAATGCTGGTGATTCCTCGCGACCACAACATGGACGTCGTCCTGGTGGACGCCGAAGGTGATCGCGGCCGTGTGGACGAATCCCTCCTCGATCCCGGCACTGGGGGCGATTGGCGACACGCCTCCACCGACCGCTATCGCGAATGCATACCGCAGATGTGTTTTCGCTTTGTCCACAAGACATGGCGACGCAAGGGTTCGGATGAGGCTCGCCATGCACTGTACGTCTACTACGTCGGCGACACGGTTACCGATTCGGCGCTGGCCTACCGTCTGACCAGCGGCTGGCGACGGCTCGTCGGGTCGGCACCGCACAGCGGTCTTATCGGCTTCAGGTTGCAGGGTGATCTGCCTGAGGAGCCGCTTCTGGCGCAGACACTTGGACAACTCATGGCCGAGCTGCGGCAGGTGGGGCGGGGCGATACAGTGAGCGCGGACCTTCGGTACGGCGTCCCGGGCCGGGTCGTCCCCGTCGCTTCGAGGTAAGTCTCCGGGCAGTGTATGTCTCCGGCATGGCCCGCACGCGTCGCGACAATGCGGGGCGTGGCAATGGAGCGATACTATTGCGCTGAAAACTCGCCGAATGTTCCGCAAGACCTGTGCAGCATCATGCAAGGGTGTTGTGGATATCTCACATTGCGCCATCGATGCTTTGCATTCCTCCCGGCTTGATGTTTCCCAATCCGGCAACTAGAACTACGTCAACGAGACAACGCAACTGTGCCGGCCATGCGAACCGCGCGTAGACGCTGGTTCGCAGGGAACATGCGTTGTTTTTTTGTTGATCATGAAGGGAACGCAGACTCCCGGAGGACGGCTGCCAGACAGCGTCTGACCGCCAAAGAGGAGGGTCGAAATGATCGCCCGCAGTGTCCCCAGTGTCTTTGCAGCAGTTCTGCTGCCCCTGTTGCTTGGTCATGCCGCCGCCGACCGGATGCCAGTCGCCTACGATGACGCGGGTTTCCATGCCGGCGCTGCCGGACTGACGCCACAGGAACGCGCCGGACGCGAGATCTGGTACAAGGCGACTGCCGGCAACGATCGGTTCCACACCTACGTTTTTCAGCAACGCATGGGCGTCCTGATCGACTGGTGGCGGGTGCTGCGCAGCGACAAGCGCGATCAGCGCTTCAGGACCTGGGGGCTGGTCAACAACCCCGGTTGCTGTACACCGGGCTCTGCCGGTTGTCCGGCCACGAGCCTCGACGAGACCTTTGGTTTCGACTGGTGTTACGGAGACGATGAACTGCTGAAGTTCGTCGGCCGCGAAGGCTACCGTGACCCTGCCTGCGACTTCGTCGATCCGCCGATGCCGGGAGATCATCCGCACCAGGGTGTCGGTATGCGCGAGGATCCCTGCCATCTTGCCTTCGGGACCTCCACCGGTGCCATGGGTCTGCGCAAGTTTCCCAATCCACGTTTCAACGCCGACGCCTGGCGCAAGGTCAACGGCGGCACGCTGGGCACCTGGGACGGCTTTGCACGCAGGATGGCCGATGATGCCGAACTGTCCGACTACCAGGCGAGGAAGCTCGGTGACGGTTCGGTTGAACCCCCGTTCCTGGTGGGCATGGCCTGCGGCGGCTGTCACATCGCCTTTGATCCGACCAATCCACCCGAAGACCCGGCCAACCCGAAATGGGAAAACCTGATCGGTGCTATCGGTAACCAGTACTCGCGCCTGTCCGAGATCATGGTGTCGGGCATGAGCGAAGACAGTCTGCAGTGGCAGGTGTTTTCGCATACACGCCCCGGTGTGGTCGATACCTCGGCCGTGCCCACGGACCAGGTCAACAACCCGGGCACGATCAATGCGCTGGTCAATGTGCTGCAGCGCCCGCGTTTTGCCGATGAGCTTATCGACCGCTGGCGTCCCACGGACAGCTGTCCGGAGGGTGCCAATGAGCGCGAGTGCTGGTGCGAACCGGGCAAGGCCGGCAAGTGCTGGAAGAAGGGCCTCGAGCGCGAATCGGTGTTCCACATCCTCAAGGGCGGGGAGGATTCGGTCGGCGACCTGCTCGCCGTGCAGCGGGTGTACATCAATATCGGATCCTGCTCCGAGCAATGCTGGCTGAATCACCTGACCGACCTGTATCAGCTGGATCCGCAGCAGCGCAATTTCGGGCAGACGCCGTTTGACATCGGACAGTGCCGGCGCGACTGCCCCAACTTCCGTGCGATCGAGGACCGCGCGCACGATGTCATCAGCTTCCTGCTGTCGAAGAAGGCCTATTCATCACCGATCTGGAAGGCCAAGGGACATGCCGACCTCGACGAATGGATCGCCGCGCTGGATGCCGAGTATGGTGAAGGTGCCGTGGACCGCGGCCGCCTGGTGTTTGCGCAGAACTGTGCACGCTGCCACTCGAGTCAGGACGGGGCGCCGGAAGCACGCGATTTCCACAAGGCATCGAAGACCGCGGGTGTGCGCGAGGACTGGATGGGGAACGACCGCTCGACGCCGGCCTCCGAGGTCGGCACCTATGGTTGCCGTTCATTGCACTCAAATCATATGAAGGGGCATGTCTGGGAGGAGTTCGCGTCCGAGACCTACCGTTCGCGCGAGCCGGACGCCAACCTCGCCGACCAGACCGGCGGTGGTCGCGGTTACTACCGCAACGTCTCGCTGGTCGACCTCTGGGCACACGCGCCGTTCCTGCACAACAATGCCATCGGGCCTGAGCTGTGCGGCCGGCCGAGTGATCCGAACGACGAGTTCTACCGCTCGCCGTATGTCGATGCCGACGGCAAGCGCTTAGCCAACCCGCCGGAATGCTTCGCGTACGACCCGTCGGTCGAGGGGCGCTACCGCTTGTTCCTCGCCTCGGTGGATGAGCTGCTCAACCCGGACAGGCGGATTGCCAAGACGACATTGATCGACCAGCCCATACGTCGGGCCATCGGACCCAAGCTTTGGGACGGCGAGAGCGAAAAGCTGATCGGGATCGAGATCGAAGTGCCTGCCGGCACGCCTGCCGGACTGTATGGCAGCTTCCAGCACAAGGAACTGTTGCGCGACATGGTGTTGTCCGTGCTCGACAGCGACAAGCTCGAAGAACGCATGCTTGCGCGCGTTGGCGCCGGTGATGCCAGGGCGGCATCCGCCGAGATCAGCGCGTTGACCAAGGCAATTCTCAAGAACCCTGAACAGGTGATCGGTATCGCCGGTGACAGGCTGCCGCTGCTCAGCCGGTTGTACAGCACCTGCACCAGCACGGTCGAGAACGCCGGGCACCGGTTTGGTGAAGGCCTGTCGGCGGATGACAAGCGGGCGCTGACTGCGTTCCTTGCCACGTTGTAAAGGAACAAGGAGAAGCCCATGTCCGTGACCAGGAACCTCCCCGTTGCATTGATCGCACTGCTGCTCGCCGCCTGCGGCGAGGTCGCGCCCCCGGACGTGCCCTTCCTCGCGCACGGCGACGACTATCAGAGCAAGCCGGATTTCGCGCGTGTCGAGCACGAGGCCCCGCTGTCAGCGGCGGACCTGATGAAACTCACGCCGGACAACGTGGCCCGACTCAGCCAGGAACAGGTCGACCAGATCTATGCGCGGCTGACGGCCGGTCCGGTTCCGGACGGCGCCTATAACGGGACCTTCTTCTTTGCCGACGGCGGCGGCGTCAAACGGCTGTCCGAGGTCATGGGTGGCGTCAAGGGACTGGCGGTGCGGGTCAAGCTCGACAAGCTCGAGACCATCGGCCAGATGCTGTGGAAGGGCAAGGTGTTCTATCGCGACGAACGCCTGCTGCGCAACATGATCCAGGACCGCAAGCTGCTCAAGCTGGTGGTCGACGACCCCGATGCGCTGCCAAAGACGGACATCCCAGGACGCAAGATCTTCGGGCTGATCCAGGACGACGCCTGGTTGCTGTTCCCGGCCAAGCTGTATTGCGGCCAGAGCCTGCTCGACTCACGCCGCGAGTCGATCATCATCGACTATGCGTACAACGACGAGATCGATGGCTACCGTGAACGCCCCGACTTTCTGGCCGGGCGTCGGGGTCTGAGGATCCGCGACGAGATCCGCATGGTCCGGCCGGGGTTCTACCTGGGACGTGCGTACATGGGGCACGTGTTCCTGCTCAACTTCACCCTGTACAGCGAGACTGTCGCCGATTCGGGCAGTACGTCGTTCAGGCAGACAGGCATGATCGCCGAGGACTGTTGGCCGGGCAGCCAGAAGCCTGGCCGGCTGGCAGCACTCGGGCGTTGAGGTCAAGGGGCGTGACACCTTGGTTAGACGGATGCTGCATATTGTTCTTGTCGGGACCTGTATGCTCAGTACTGTCGCTGCGGCAGACCCGGTCTGGGTGGTGGATCCGGGCAGCCCCGGCTCTGACCTGCCGCCTCAGGGGCGTTCGCTGTTCGATCACCTGACGACCTCAAATGGGCAGCAGTCGATTCCCTATCCATTCGAGCAACTGGTCGTGGCGATCAGTACGCATCTGGATGCCGGCACCGCCTACCTGGGTCAGCCGGTCAAGCAAGTGCTGATCCCGCTGGGGCGCTCACTGCAGCGCGAGGCCGCAGCCCCGGATTTCTTCCGTTCGCCGCGCATCGTCCTCGCCGTGGATGCAGAACCGTCTTCCGGCGCGGGCCTGCTGCTGCGTGACCGCTTGTTCATCGGTTATCTCGAGGCAGCCGATGTCCTGGAGGTCATCAGCTATAACGAGCAGGCGGCACGCTTCGAGTTTCAGGTGGTGCGCGACTATCGTGCCGGCGGACAGCCACAGGTCTCGTACGCCCGCCGCGTGGTTTGCATGGCATGCCACCAGAATGGTGCCCCGATCTTTGCCCGGCCGTTGTGGGACGAGACCAATGTCAGCCGCGATGTCGCCGACAGGCTCAAGCAGCTCGGCAACGATTTTCACGGCATTCCCGTTGTGACCGGTGTCGACATCGCCTACGCGATCGACAATGCGACCGATCGCGCCAATGCATTCGCATTGACGCAGAAGCTGTGGCTGGAAGCCTGCGGTTTCGGTGAGGGTGCCGATGACTGCCGTCGCGCACTTTTTGATCGCACCCTGCAGTCCGCACTCAACGGTGGGCGCGGCTTCGACCGTGTATCGGACAGCTACCACGGCACCTTGCGAGCGGTCATGTCGAGAAGGTCGCTCCAGGCCTGGCCCGACGGACTGCTGATCCCGGATGCCGATATCGCTAACCGCAAACCCCTGGCCGGGGTGGCGACGCCGGTTGGCGGCGACGATGCGGACGGGTTGCGACAGCGGGCCGATGTGGACGGTCGATCGGAACCCCTGATGCCGCGCCCTGCCGCCGCCGTGTGGATCCCCGGGGACGAAGATCTCGTTGAGCGGGCCGTCGAAGGCCTGACACAGTTTATCGCCGCTGCCGACCTGGAGCGGATCGACCGGCGACTGGCGCAGTTGCCGGCGGCCGAATCGTCGATGCGCGTCGAATGCAATGCCGACAGGACGCCGGCGGACGGGTACGAACGTATCAAGCTGCTGTGCCAGGGCGGCGATATCGTGCTGCGGGGGCTGATCCGGCGCGACGCCACCGGCAATACGCTGAGCGGCCGCGTGCGCAGCGTACGGATAGCCGATACAGAATTCGGTGCACTGTCGGTGGGTGGCAGCGCGGACGACACAGGTGTATTGCACATTACCCTGCGGTATCCGGCGTCGCCGCTGCGGCCGCGCTTCGCCAATGCCGACACACTGGCCGGGCTGACGTTGCACAGGTCTTCCGCCGGCGACGGCAGGGTGGCCGTCGAGGTGCATCGGCGGCATGAGTCCGCAGTGCTGTCGGACACTGTCGATCAGGTCGCCGGACAGGACGGTGCAATGTTTGGACAGCACCCGTTTCGGCACGCTGCGTTGATGCCGGCACTGTTCAACGCCCTCGGCATCACTGCCGGGGATGGGTGTTGCATATCGAACGACAGGATGCCGCCACTGAGGGTGGCGCAGGTGACGGCGCCACCGGACGACACAGTGCTCGCGCCGTTCTTCAAGGTCTGCGGTGCCTGTCACCGCTCCGACGAGCCATTCCCGCCCAATTTTCTCGCCGGCAACGCCGACCAGGTGCGGCGCACCGTGGCGCATTGTGCGGAACGTATCCAGTACCGGCTGGGGATGTGGGACCTGCCGTCATCACAGCGACCGAAGTCACCGATGCCGCCGCAGCATGCCGGCAGCCTGGAAGGCGCCCGCCTGGCGCAATGGACGAACGGACTGCTGGAGGAACTCCGTCAGGCGCTGAGCGGGGTCGCCACTGCCGCCGGATCGTCGTTGCCGTCACGTGAGCAGACGCTGGCCCGCCCTTATTACACCTTGCGCCGCTGCCTGCCGGCCGGTTGAGGACAGCACCATGAAAAACAACAACACATCTGCAAGCAGACGCAACGGGTGCCGCATCCTGGTGTGGACCGCGCTGATCCTGGTCGTGTCGATCGCACTGATATTGACGCAGCGTTTCCTGCGTGACGAACCCGTGGTCTATAACGACCCGGTCGAACACTTCAAGTACGGCTCGACCGGCGGCGAGCGCAATCTCGGCTTCCCGTACTGGATCTGGCGCGTGTTGCCGGAGGTCTGTGCAGACTATCTGCCCGGTGACGGCTTTGCGTCGGTCGGGATGATCTACGAGCCGGGCAGGGACCTCCCGGTCGGCATGTCGAAGCGCCGCCACATGGGCATGGATCGGGTGTTTCTGAATTGCGCCGTGTGTCATTCCTCGACGGTGCGGGCGAGTGCAGATGCCGAGCCGACACTGGTTGTCGGTATGGGTGCCAACTCGCTCGACCTGATGGCGTTCCAGAAGTTCATGGGCCGCTGTGTCGCCGACCGGCGCTTTACGCCGAACCAGATCATTCCACGCATCCAGGCGGCCGGCGCCGACCTCGACCTGCTCGACAGGCTCGTCGTCTACCCGCTGGCGGTGCACCTGATGCGCGACGGAGTCACCGGCCTGCTGGGGCGCATGCGCTTCATCCACTTTCAGCCGGACTGGGGGCCGGGGCGTGTCGACACGTTCAACTCGGCCAAGGCGCTGTTCAACTTCCCGATCGAGGACCTGCGCAGCGACGAGCTGCTCGGCGCAGCGGATTTCCCGACCATCTGGAACCAGGCGAAGAAGCAGGGCATGCAGTTGCACTGGGACGGCAACAACGACCGCGTTGAGGAGCGCAACCTCAATGCCTCGTTCGGCACCGGCGCAACGCCACGCCTGATCGACCATTCGTCGATCGCGCGCATCCAGGCCTGGAATGCGACCGCGACCCCGCCCGCGTTCAGCGAATTCTTCCCGATCGATCAGGCGATGGCCGGGCGCGGCAAGGTGATCTATGGCGAGTACTGTGCCGACTGCCACGGCGCCAGCGGCAGGGATTTCAGTGGCAGCCATGTCGGCCAGGTGGTCCCGCTGGGGCAGATCGGCACAGACCCGTATCGCCTGCATTCGTTCACCCCGCAGTTGGCCGTGAACCTGGGGACGCCGTACGCCGGCAGCGAGTACCGCTTCAAGCGTTTCAGGAAGACCCATGGCTACGCCAATGCACCGATGGACGGCCTGTGGCTGCGCGCGCCTTATCTGCACAACGGTTCGGTGCCGACGATGTGGGACCTGCTGCAACCGCGCTCGGCGCGACCGCAGACCTTCTGGCGCGGCAACGACCGCTACGACCAGGTTGCGCTCGGCTTTGTGTCCGACCTCGCCGAAGAGGGCGGGCGCAGCTTCTTCCTCTACGACACCGCGGTACCCGGCAACGGCAACATGGGTCACGAAGGCGCGCGATACGGCACCGAGCTGAGCGACGCCGACAAATGGGCATTGATCGAGTACCTCAAGACCTTCTGACAGGGAGACCGCCATGCAATTTCTGAGTCGTCTGCCGCGCTGGCTGAAGGTGGTCGGTATGCTGTCGCTGATCGTCGTGGTCTTGCTCGGGTATATCGGCTGGGACCGCTTCCTGCGCGCCTATCCGGCGCAGGCCTTCGATGATCCGGATGAGCGCTTCAAATACGGATCCATTGGCGCTGAACAGGATGCCGGCATCCCCTACTGGATCTTCTACGTGTTGCCGCGCGTGTTTCCCGACAAGCTGCCCGGCCCGGGCGGCTATGCCGCGTTCGGTGTGACCTGGGAGCAGGGCAGGGAACTTCCGATCGGCTTCACCAAGCGGCGCATCGGTTTCGACCGTGTCGCCAACAACTGTGCGGTCTGCCACACCGCCAGCTACCGCACCGAACACTATTCGAACCCGGTCCTGGTGCCGACCGGCCCGAACCACACGCTCGACCTGGAGGCGTTCTTCCGCTTCCTGGTCGACTGCGCCAAGGACCCCCGTTTCAATGCGGACACCATGATGCCGGAGATCAACCTTGCCGCTGACCTGGACTGGATCGACCGGCTGGCGTATCGCTACCTGATCATCCCGATCACCCGCAAGCGCCTGATCGAGCGTGAGGCACAGTTCCAGTGGATCTACCGTCACGATTTCCCGGAATGGGGTCGTGGGCGTGACGATGCGATGAACCTCACCAAGTACTTCATGATCCGCTGGCCGATGGACGACAGTTTCGGACCGACCGACATGCCGTCGGTGTGGAACCTGCAGAAGTACAGCGAGGAACGCGGCAACCGCATGAACTTCGCCGGCGACAGCCACAACGCCTACTCGGTGATCATCGACTCTGCGCTCGGCCTGATGGGCGCCGAACCGAAAGACCGGGAGGACTTTCTCGCGCACATCGACTGGTTGCACCATTACCTGACAACCAAACCGGCGCCGACCTATCCGTTTGCAATCGACCAGGCAAAGGCCGGGCAGGGTAAACAGGTTTTCGCCGCGCACTGCGCGGGCTGTCACGCCAGCGAGCGCACCGGCACCGTCGTGCCGCTGGCCGAGATCGGCACGGACCGCGAACGCATGGATACCTGGAACGCGAAGGCGGCGGCCGAGGCCAACCAGGTGGTCGAGGAAATGGGTATAGAACGCAAGGGCCTGGTGGAGGAACCCTTGACCGGGTATGTCGCGCAGTACCTCGACGGGATCTGGCTGCGTGCCCCCTATCTGCACAACGGATCAGTGCCGACCCTGTACGACCTGCTGCTGCCACCGGCGCAACGGCCGGAGCGCTTCCACCGCGGCTACGACGTCTACGATCCGGTCAAGGTCGGCTACCTGACCAGCGGCAGCGAGGCCGTGCACGCCGGTACCCTGCACGACACGTCAGCACGCGCCAACTCGGCGCAGGGCCATGATTTCGCATCGCAGCTGTCCGACGACCAGCGCTGGTCACTGGTCGAGTACCTGAAGACGCTGTGAGCGGTGCGCCCGGGCGCCGGCGGCCGGCACGAAACGTCCACAGGGAACGAAGGCTTCGAACCCGGTCTGTCGTGTCAGTGAATCGCCGCCTGTGTCATTCATAGGGCTCGATGCTGCCTGCCTGAATGCGATAGCCGGCATCACCCATGTCGTTGCTGTACTTCTCGACCGTCAGTTCGCCGGTCACCCACACGGTGTCGAACAACTCGCCCTCGAAGGGGTGACCGGAAGGTGCGATCACATGCACCGTCTGGTTGGTCGGTGGCGGCGGGACATGGATGCAGGCACCGTAGTAGGGGACGAGTAGAAACTCGTTGATGGATTTGGCATTCATCTCCAGCGGCACCACGAAGCCCGGCAGCTTGACGCGCTGGCCATCCAGTGATTTGACGACCGGTGCCTCGTCCCACAGGCGTTTGATCTCCTTCAGCAGTTCCTGGGCCTTGGGATCGGTATCGGACAGCTCGCCGGCGTCATATTGGTCCATCAGCGCCTGCGGGTTCCAGTCGGCGGGAATCAGGGCATCCCAGTCGAGTTCCCTTACCGTGTCGGCCGACGCTGCTTCTGCGGGTACCGCGACCGGCTGACCGGGCGGCTCTGCGACAACCGGGTCGCCTGCGCCGTTGCCGGGCGTCGCCGATGCCGGCGGCGCGCCGGACTCACCGCCCGACGGACCGGCATCGCAGCCGCTCAGCAGCATGAGACAAAGACACAGGAGAATGCGAAGGGTGGACGTGTACATGCTTGAGTCACTCCTTTCAGACACGGATCGACAGACCATCGGCCAGCGACAGTCGATAGGCGCGGTAGCTTGGCAGTATGCCGACCAGCAGACCGGCGAGAAGCACCAGGCCGAGCAGCATCAACTCGTGCGCCGACAGGCCGGTCTGGGCCAGATGGATGCCGAAGCGGTATTCAATCAGCTGCCGGGTCGAGAACAGCACTGCATACAGCAGCGCGACGCCGGTCAGCACGCCGGTGGTGGTCAGGGCGAAGGCCTCGCCCATGATGAGTGCGAACACATGCGCCGGCCTGGCGCCGACCGAGCGCAGTATGGCCATCTCGCGCCGCCGTTCATTGAGGCTGGACAACAGGGCCGTGAGCATGCCGATCAGCCCCACGATCACGACGCACACAGAGACCAGCAACAGGGCGTTCTCCGCCACGCCCACCAGGCCCCAGAGCTGGCTCAGGGCCACGCCCGGCAAGATCGCGGTGAGGGGTTCCTCGGGGTATTCGTTGATACGGCGTTGCACCTGGAAGGTGGCGATGCGTGCCTTCAGGCCGATCAGCGCCGCGGTGATGGCGCGTGGCGTCAGGTCCATCTCGCGCGCCTGCCCGGCAGGGATGGATTGTCCCGGTGGCGGTGGGCCGCCGTTGCGCCAGTCGACGTGTATGGCCTCGATCGCCTGCAGGCTGACGTACAGCGCGCGGTCCAGCGGTGTGCCACTGCGCTCGAGTATGCCCACCACGCGAAACGGTTTGTCCGCGTGGCGGGCGAAGCTGACATCCGAGGCGCCATGCGCCACCACGACAGCATCGCCCAGGCGATAGCCGAGCGACTTGGCGACTTCGGCGCCCACCACCACGTCGTACAGATCCTGGAAGGGTCCGCCCCGGGCGAATGCCAGCGACTGGTTCTGACCATAGCGGTAGTGGGTGAAGTAGCCCTGGTCGGTGCCAATGACGCGGAAGCCGCGATGCGAATCGCCCAGCGCGAGGGGGATGATCCAGTCCACCCTGGGCATGGCGGCGATGTCCTGATAGCTCTTCCAGCTGATGTTGTTGGTGGCATCACCGATATGAAACACCGAATAGAGCAACAACTGCACCGCGCCGCTGCGCGCACCCAGGATCAGGTCAGTGCCCGAGATGGTATTGGCAAAACTCTCGCGCGCCTCGGTGCGCAGACGTTCCACGCCAACCAGCAGCAGCACGCTGAACGAGATCGACAGCAGCGTCAGCAGCGCGGTCGCCCGACGGTTGAGCAGACTCTTCCAGGCCAGTATCAGGAGTTGCATCTTCAGGCCTCCGCGCGGCGGGCAACCGCCGAACGATTGATCTCCGACAGGCGCACCGTGCGGTTGAACAGCGGTTCAAGGCTGGCGTCATGGCTGACGAACACCAGGGTCGAGCCGGCCCGGGCACATTCGTCGAACAGCAGGCGGATGAAGGACTCGCGCCGGTCCGAATCGAGCGACGAGGTCGGCTCGTCGGCGATCAGCAGCGCCGGTGCGCCGATCAGCGCGCGAGCCGCCGCCACTCGCTGTTGCTGACCCACGCTCAGCGAGGTCACCGGGCGGCGCAGCAGCGTCGCGTCCGTCATGTCCAGCTGACGGAGCAGCCGCAGCGCCTCGGCTTCCAGGCTGTCGGCGTCGCGTAACGCGCGCAGGCGCCGCTGATCGGAGAACCGGCATGGCAGCAGCACGTTTTCCACCACCGAGAGGTAGGGTATGAGGTTGAACATCTGGAAGACGAAACCGATGTGATGCGCCCGAAAGTGGTCGCGCTGCACGCTGCCCAGTCTGTCCAGGCGCTCACCCAGCACCTGGATTTCACCGCGCTCGGGCAGGATGACCCCCGCCAGCAGGCTGAGCAGCGTGCTCTTGCCGCTGCCGCTGGCGCCCTCGATAAAGATCCGTTCGCCCCGATCGATCACCAGCGACGGCAGATCAAGCACCTGTGGCATCCCCAGTTTCCAGCGAAACGTCAGGTCGCGGATGCGGATCACATTGTCCGGTGACTGGCCAGGTGCATGCTTGGGCACGGCTCCCTCCATGCGATGTCTCACAGCGCCAGTTCGGCGTTGGTGGCGGTCAGTTCGGCGCCTCCCTGCCGTTGGTCGGTCACGAACTGGACAAGCAGCCGCTGCAAGGCAGGAAAGCGCCGGAAGAGGTCCAGACTCAACCGCCTGAGCTCGTCCGGGCGTGCGCATTCGAATCGGTAGTCTGCATCGATGTCCGCATGACCTTCGTGGTCTCCCGCATGATCGCCGTCGTGCCCCGGCTCTTCACGGGTATCGTGTGGCATGGCATCGGTGCCGGACTCGCCCGCCAGCGGGGTGCTGATAGCCGCACCGATCAGGCGGCATTGCGCCTGCGCATCGAATCGAAAGAGCTGATCAGCCGCGCGCAGCTGCGCCAGCGTCTGTTCCAGGACCTGCCGGTCCGCGTCGCTGGACGGCATGTGCTCGTAGCCCAGCAGGTTCATCGCCGGGCTTTCCAGGTGCAGATCGATCTGCGCGCCCTCCTGGGCCAGATCGAGTCGCGCCACCTCATGCTCGTGTGTGCCAGCCTGGCGGTGTTCCCCGGCATGCAGGGTGCCGCCCAGTAGCAAGGGCAGCAAAAGGCAAATAGACAGTCTCTTGAACATTATCGTGATCTCCATCGTGTGCACGCGGTGTCACAACGCGTCCGGCTCTGCCGGGTCGCAATGCGGCGTACCGATTGCTTCCTGAACGTCTGCGTCAGATGAACAACGGTGACGAGCGACCGAACCGCCCTGGCAGGACGGCCCGCGCCGTGCTCGACACCCGGGTTTCAGCAGGGGACGGGTGGTGCGCGTGATTCGTAGAGACGTGCCCGATTGGCATGGACGCGAGAGGGGGGGCTTTCGACCGTGCTCTCAAGCAGCAGGAAGACGGGTTGCAGCGCCGGCGCGGTAGCGGCGAAGGCACTGAACTGGACCGTGTGCTGACACAGCTGGCAGTCGGGGTCGGGATGCAGCCAGTCGTCGTGATGACCGTGTGCGGCCAACAGGCACTGGCTGCTGAACAGCGCAAACGCCAGAAAAAGGGCCAGTGAGAGGCGGTGTTTCGTCATGATCAACGGATAAGGCCGGCTCACCGACCACAGGTTCCTCATCGCACGGGTCTGATCATGCATCAGATTCCCGGTCACGGGAAATCAATCGACAACGCTTGCAAACACGAATCGGTCGCATTATTATTCGCAAAGAAATGCATCGATCTGCGGAGTGACGGGAAATCGTGCATAACCCCAACGACAAGGACAAACCGACTGCCCCCGCCGGGGCCGCGCGGCCCCGGCTGTTGACCAGTCGTGAGTTGTTCGGGAGCGGTAATCGCGTCGGCATCGAACACCAGGGCGAGATTTATCGCCTGCAGATAACGCGTCTGGGCAGGTTGATCCTGACCAAATAGAAGCCGGGCCAGCCAGCCGTCGCCAGCCTGCCCTCATCAAAGAAAAACATCTTGGGAGTCTATTCGATGAAGAAACATACACTCGCGGCCGCGATGGCGGCCGTGTTCACCTGCTCTGGTGGTGCATCTGCCGGCACGATCGACGACGAACTGGCCGAGATAAAGGCCCGCCTGAAGCAGTTGGAGCAACACGTCCATGCGCAGAACGAGGTGATCCGCGAGAAGGACCGCCAGATCGAGGCGCTGGTCTCGAACCCGCAGATCAGGGAGCAACGCGAAGGTGGCGGCGGCTGGTTCCAGCGCGTCGAGATCAGCGGCGTCCTGGAGGTGGAGGCCGGCTACAACGACCCCGACAGTGGTGGCAGTTCCAGCGATATCTCGTTGGCCACCGCGGAGCTCGGCATCGCCGCCCAGATCAACGACTGGGTGGCCGGCGAGATAACCCTGCTGTACGAAGAGGACGACACCGATCTGGAGGTCGATGTCGCCACGATCACGATCGCCGATCCCGACGGTCCCTGGTTCGTGTCCGCCGGTCAGCAGTATGTGCCGTTCGGTACCTACGAGACCAACCTGGTCTCGGACCCGTTGACGCTGGAGATTGGTGAGACGCGCGAGACCGCCATCGTCGGCGGCATCGAGTCCGGCGGCTTCGTCGGCGGGCTGTATGTGTTCAACGGAGACCTTGCACGACGCGGTGAAGATCAGATCGATGCCTTTGGTGCCTTCGCCGGCTTCAGCCACGAAGGCGAGAACCATGGATTCGCGGTGAACCTCGGCTATATCAGCGACATCGGCGACGCCGACGGCCTGCAGGACACGATCCAGGACAACATCAACATCGCCGTGGTCGACTACGACGACCATGTGGCCGGGGTCACGCTGGACGCGAAAGTCACCACCGGGCCATTCACGTTCATCGCCGAGTACACCACGGCCGTCGACAGCTTCCAGGCCAACGAACTGGCCTTCAATGCAGCGGGTGCGCAGCCTTCGGCATTCAACATCGAGGCCGGGTACAGCTTCACGCTGGTCGGCAGAGACGCAACCGTGGCGGTCGCCTACCAGGAGACAGACGAGGCCGTGGCGCTGGGACTGCCGGAGAAGCGGGTCGCCGTTGCCCTCTCGGTCGACGTCATGGAAAACACCGCGTTGTCCTTCGAGTGGGCGCATGACGACGACTACAGCGCTGCGGACGGCGGCACCGGCGCCAGCGGCGGTGACACCGTCACCGCGCAACTCGCCGTCGAATTCTGATTTTCCGGAGGCAGAACACAATGAACAGGATACTCATACTGGTTGCCGGCCTGGCGTTGAATATGCCGCTGCACGCGGCCATGGCCGAGGCGGTGCTTGACCACTACGCGGACCTGGCACACGCGATGTACAGCGATGCCCTGACCGGTGCTCAGGCGCTGCAGCAACAGGTCGATGCCTTCCTCGCCCGGCCGACCGAACAGAACCTGGCCGCGGCCAGGACGGCCTGGGTGGCCGCGCGTCATCCCTATCAGCAGACCGAGGCCTACCGCTTCGGCAACCCGATCGTGGACGACTGGGAAGGCAAGGTGAACGCCTGGCCGCTCGACGAGGGCCTGATCGACTACACGGCCGCGAGCTACGGCGGCGAGTCCGACGAGAATCCGCTGTACACCGCCAATGTGATCGCCAACAGGACGCTGACCGTCGGCGGCAGGACAGTCGATACATCGCGGATAGACAAGGCACTGCTGTCGGAGACCCTGCACGAGATCGACGAGGTGGAGACCAACGTCGCCACCGGTTACCACGCGATCGAGTTCCTGCTCTGGGGTCAGGACCTCAACGGCACCGGACCCGGAGCCGGTGCGCGTCCGGCCAGCGACTACGACCCCGCCAGCTGCTCCTGGGGAAACTGCGATCGACGCGCGGACTATCTGAGGGCCGTGACCGGTCTGCTGGTTGACGAGTTGCAATGGATGGTCGATCAGTGGACGGACGGCGGCGCGGCGCGGCTCGCTGTCACCACCGGTGATCTGCAGAAGAACCTGGCCACCATCTTCACCGGGATGGGCAGCCTGTCGTATGGCGAGCTGGCCGGCGAACGCATGAAGCTCGGCCTGATGCTGCACGACCCTGAAGAGGAACACGACTGCTTCAGTGACAACACCCACTGGTCGCACTTCGACGATGCACTGGGTATCCGCAATGTCTACACCGGCGCTTATACACGGATCGACGGCAGCGTGCTGAGCGGTCCGAGCCTTTCGGATCTGGTCGCGGCCAGGGATGCGGCGGCGGACAGGGCGCTGCGTGATCATCTGGACGCGACGATGGCGGCCATGCAGGTGCTGGTCGACACCGCACAGGGAGGCGAGGCCTACGACCAGATGATCGGTGAAGGCAATACCAGCGGCAATGCCAAGGTCAAGGCCGCCGTGGATGCCCTGGTGGCGCAGACCCGCGCGATTGAAAAGGCCGTCAATGCAATGGGGCTGGGATCGATCGCCTTTGAGGGTTCGGACAGTCTCGACGCGCCGGAAAAGGTGAACTGAGTCCATCGCCGGCCCGTCTCCGCGCGCCAGCGGGGGCGGGCCACACAACCCCTTCACGGATTGGCGACATGAAACCACTTGAACGACAACTGGCCGTCATCCTCCTCGCCTTGCCAGCTGCAGGGATTGCCGCTGAAGCGATCGGCTCCATCGAGGCGCTCGGTCGCGCACTTTACTTCGACGTCAATCTCTCGAAGAACCGCAGTCAGTCCTGCGCCACCTGCCACTCACCTGACTTCGGTTTTACCGATCCGCGCGGCAACGCCAGTGGCCAGGCGGTCTCCCTCGGTGACGATGGACATTCGCTGGGCGATCGCAATGCACCGACCGCGTCTTATGCGGCGTTCAGCCCGGACTTCCACCGCGACGATACGGCACAGTATGTCGGCGGCCAGTTTCTCGACGGGCGCGAAAAGGACCTCGCCGGTCAGGCCGGTGGTCCGCCGCTCAACCCGATCGAGATGGGTATGCCGGACAAGGCCGGCGTGGTCGGCCGGCTGAAGGAGAGCGCCGCCTACGTGACAGCATTCAGATCGTTTTATGGGGGCGATATCTTCGACCGGCCGGATGATGCCTACCGCGCGATGACCGAGAGCATCGCCGCCTTCGAGAAGACGGATTTCTTTGCGCCCTTCGATTCCAGATACGACCGCTATCTGCGCGGCGAGTACCGGATGACCGAACTGGAAGACCTCGGCATGACGCTGTTCTTTTCACAGCAGTTCAGCAACTGCAACATCTGTCATCAGCTCAAACCCGCGCCCAACCGTACCGGCGAGACCTTCAGCAACTACCAGTACCACAACATCGGGGTGCCCTCCAATGAGGCCGCACGGGCAGTCAACGGCGTGGCCGCAGACCATGTCGATCGCGGCCTGCTGGACAACCCGGCGATCGATGACCCCGTGCAGGCCGGCCGGTTCAGGGTGCCGACGCTGCGCAATGTCGCTGTCACCGGCCCCTATATGCACAACGGCGTGTTCAAGGATCTGCGGACCGTCGTGCTGTTCTACAACAAGTACAACAGCAAGAGTGCGAGGCGCCAGATCAATCCCGAGACCGGTGAGCAGTGGCGAGCACCGGAGGTGCCCGACAACCTTGCGCTGAAAGAACTGGAGACAGGCCCCGCGCTCGACGACCGACGCATCGACGCACTGGTTGCGTTCATGAAGACGCTCACCGACGCCCGGTATGAGCACCTGCTCACGGACTGAGGCCTGATCAATGGTGTCCGGCCTGGCGGATATCCATCGTTCAATCCAGCAATGCGCGCAGCATGACCTGCCAGAGGTCCCGGTCCGCGTGGTCCGCGTCCGACGCCAGGCCCCTGCAGGCCTTCGTGGGTGCTGATGAGCCGCAGCCGGGGAGGTGTCTGCTGTGCGTTGCTCATGCCAGGTCCTCCGCGGTGTGGCGGAGTCCGGTCGCCGGTACCTGCGCCAGCCAGCGCCATTGGGCTGACACGCGGCGCCAGGCACAGCGCTCCTCGTCGCTGCCCTCGTAGTCGGGGTGACGGCAAAGGGTCTGCGCATAGTGCACCAGGAACCAGGCGATCAGTGCGGAGCGGGTTTCCTGGTAGGTGTCCAGCAGGCAGCGGATCCCGCGCTCCAGCGCTTCCGGGTCCAGGTCTTCGAGCGCATCCAGCGCGTCAGCTCTCGGGGAGGTCGCGATATTCGTCATCAATGCCACCGTGATGTCCGTTGTTGGGTTACGGCTGGCTGATGCCGCATCACGCGATGCAGGCTGGCTTGCTGTTAGCAAATGATAGTCATTCGCATTAATCAGTCAAGCCCGGATGGGTGAAAAAATGAAAACCGCGTCCAATGACGCGGTCTCCAGGGGCGGGGCAGACCGTGGCGGCTCAGCCGGGGCTGCCGGCGTGCATCTGTGACTGCAGATAGTTTTTCAGTCCGACCTTCTTGATCAGCCCCAGCTGCTTTTCCAGCCAGTAGGCGTGATCCATCTCGGTGTCGTCCAGCAGCCTCGTGAGCATCATGCGGGTGTCGTAATCCTGTTCCGATTCGCACACCTTGATCGCCTTCTTGAGTGCCTCGGTGACTTCGTACTCGACCTCGAGGTCGTTTCTGAGCATCTCCGGGACATCGGAGCCGACACGCAGCCTGTCGGGCTTCGACAGGTCGGGCCTGGCCTCGAGGAACAGCATGCGCTCGATCAGCGCATCGGCGTGTTCGGTTTCCTCCTGCATCTCGTGATCGAGTCGTTCATACAGCTTCTGAAGGCCCCAGTCCCTGTACATGCGTGAATGAATGAAGTATTGGTCACGTGCGGCCAGTTCGCCGTTCAGCAGCCCCTGCAGCTGCCCGATAACCTTCTTGCTGCCTTTCATGATCAGCCCTCCATCTGCGACTGCAGGTAGTTCTCGAGGCCGGCATTCGTGATCAGCCATTGCTGGGACTCGACCCAGTCGATGTGCTCCTCGGTCGCCTCGAGGATCTCGCTGAGTTCGTCGCGGCTGACGAAATCACGGGCCTCTTCGCATTGCCTGATCGTGTCCTGAAGCCGGGCGCGCATGTCGGTCAGCATCTGCAGGTCGCCCCCGAGCATCTCGGGGACGTTCTCGCCGATCAGCAGCTTGCCCAGGTCCTGCAGGTTGGGCAGGCCGTCGAGGAACAACACCCGCTCGATCAGCGAATCGGCCATTTTCATCGCCTTGATCGATCGTCCGTACTCATAGTCGTTGAATCCGCCCAGGCCCCAGTTCCGGGCCATACGTGCGTGCAGGAAGAGCTGATTGATTGCTGTCAGCTGGTCTTTCAGGCAGCCGTTGAGCGACTGCAGAATCTTGGGATCACCTTTCACAGGAGGCCTCCATCGTCAGAAGTGGCTGTGTGACTGGCTATCTCCTCCAGGAAGCGGAGGGGAATGGCTGGCTGGATGGCTGACGATAGCGGTTGCCAGTCAGTCAGGCAACGAAGCGGCCCGATGTTTCGGGAAATCCCACGGTCAATCCCGGCCCAAGAAAAGTATTGCGAATCATTCGTACTTGTACTACTGTTTGTTCAGCAATGTAAAGGGGACAACCAGCCATGTATGTCTGTGTCTGCAACCAGGTGACCGATGGGCAGATTCGCCGTGCCGCGGAGGCGGGGGTGACATCGATGGAATCGTTGCAGGCGTCCCTGAAAGTCGCCACCTGCTGTGGGCGCTGCCGCGATTGCGCCAGCCGGGTGTTGCGTGATGCCCTGGAAACGCAATGGCAGGGGGACTTCGCCGTTGCGTCCGCCTGATAAGACCATGAAGACGTCTATCCCCCTGTCCTGGAGGCGCCGCCTGGCCGCGCTGTTTGGATCGAGTCACTTCAGCCGACGTGGCAGACGCTATGCCGCTGTGCGCAAACTCGCGCGCGAAAGCGTCAGATCGACATGAGCCGCCGGGCAGGCGGGCGATGACGGTTCACTGAATGACGTATCCGGGGAGGGGATGGCTGTTGGCGTTGACGCCAATCACCTGTCTGGCACATATGCCGGGGGTGGCCGGCGAGTTCACGCCTGTCGGGGATCGGCCCCGGATGGTGTTCGCGGAACCGGTGGCCGGTCTGACGAATGAACAGCAGCTCGATTTCATGGTCGGGCGCGGCCTGTTTCGCCGCCTTTGGGTGACGGGCCCGGCCTCGACACAGGCCGCCGACGGCCTGGGGCCTTTGTACAACGCGCGCGGCTGCATGAATTGCCATGTGGACGGCGGTCGTGGGCGCCTGACTGAAGGCGCGGACGAGGATGCCCTGTCGCTGGTGATGCGCATCGATATTCCACCACAGGACGAGGACCAGCAGCGGCAGCTGGCCGAGCACCGCATCAACAATGTTCCGGACCCGACCTACGGGCTGCAACTGCAGGCCTTCGCGGTGCCCGGGCACCTCGCCGAGTCCCGGCTTGCACGGCGCTATGCGGAGATCCCGCTGTCACTGGCAGACGGCAGTCGTGTTGACCTGCGGAAGCCGACGTACAGTGTCGATGATCTCGGCTATGGGCCGCTGCACCCACAGGCCCGCCTGTCGCCGCGTCTAGCACCACAGCTCATCGGCCTGGGCCTGCTCGAGGCGATCGACGAAAAAGACATCATCGCCCGGGAGGATCCGGATGACAGCGACGGTGACGGTATCTCGGGCCGCGCCAACCGCGCCTGGAGTCGGGCAGCGGGCGCGGTTGCGTTGGGCCGCTTCGGCCACAAGGCCGGCCTGCCGAGCATCGACGAACAATCGCAGGCGGCGTTCTCGATCGACCTGGGCCTGTCGGTCCCGCTGTATCCGGATGCCGCAGGCGACTGCACAGAACACCAGCCGGAGTGTCGATCCGCGCCGAACGGCAACAGCGTGCAATACGATGACCTGGAGGCGCATCGTCAGCTTACCGATCTGGTGAGCTTCTACGTCAGTCACCTGGCGGTGCCGGCGCGACGCAACGCCGATCACCCCGACGTCCTGGCGGGTGAGCGCATCTTCGGGCGGATCGGCTGCCAGTCCTGCCACACCCCTTACTTCCGTACCGGCAGCCGGACAGGGGACGCGGCGAATCATGACCGGGACATCGCCCCTTACACCGACCTGTTGCTGCACGACCTGGGCGAGGGCCTGGCGGACAACCGGCCGGAGGGTGAGGCCAATGGGCGCGAGTGGCGCACCGCGCCGCTGTGGGGGATCGGGCTGACGCCGCCGCTGAGTGGGCACGGCAATTACCTGCACGACGGCCGCGCCCGCAGCCTGCTCGAGGCGATCCTCTGGCACGGCGGCGAGGCCCGGGCGCAGCGAGATGCGGTGGTCGCCCTGGATCCTGGTGCGCGAAACCAGCTACTGACATTCATCGAGAGCCTTTGATGCCGAACAGAATCATCCTGATGCTTGCCCTGCTGCTGTCTCATGCGACGGCGCGGGCCTACGACTTCCAGGCGGTCACCGATCGGCACGTCTTGCCGACGTACCGCAACCTGGCCGAACGCACGGCGGAACTGGACGCTGCGGCGCGTGCCTACTGCGCCGGGCCTTCGGGTTCGGCACTGGCGCACCTTCAGGCCGGCTACCGAGGTGCTTTCCTCGCCTGGCAGGGTGCGCAGCACCTGCGCTTCGGGCCGGTGCAGTATCTCTCGCGCGAATACCGGTTCGAGTTGTGGCCGGATGAGCGCGGCGCGGTTGGCAGGCACCTCGGCCAGTTGCTTGACGATCCGGCACTGCAGCAGGCCGATTTCGACATCAGCCAGAAGAGTGTTGCCGTGCAGGGCTTCAGTGCGATGGAGCGCCTGTTGTTTGCCGGGACGACCCCTGACGCCACGGCTTGCCGCCTGGTCGTCGCGATAGCCGCCAATCTGCGCGATATGGCCGAGGGAATCGTCAGCGACTGGTCCACCGGCGACGACCCCTATGTCCGCTACTTCGCCGTCCCGGCGCCGGGCAACCCGCTGTTTGCAAGCGAGGCGGAACTGGCGGGCCGGCTGCTCAACAGCCTGCATACCGAGCTGGAACTGATCGTCGCCCAGAAGCTCGCGCGTCCGCTCGACAAGAGCCTGGACAGGGCACGCGGCAAACGCGCGGAGGGATGGCGAAGTCGGACCGGGCTGCCCGCCATCGCGGCCAATCTTGCCGCCTGTCACGCCCTGTACCGGCACGCGTTTGCCCCCGAACTGGCCGACGCGTCTCCTGATCCGCAGATCGAAGCGGCCTTTGCGCAGGCCGGATCGACGCTGGAGAGACTGCAGATGCCGCTCGCCGACGCGGTGGCAGATCCCGGACAGCGTGCGCTGGTCGAACAGCTGCAGGCAGAACTCTCGGCGCTCAAACAACTGCTCGCGCGCGATCTGACCGCGGCATTGGGGCTCTCACTCGGGTTCAACAGTCTCGATGGCGATTGACAGAAGGGCATTCATCCGGCTGGGCCTGGGTGGCCTGCTGCTCGGCCCGGCGATGGTCATGGCGGGCACCGGCGCCGGAAGGCAGCGCCTGCTCAGCTGTCGCAGCGACGACAGCGGCGGCCATTTCCTCAGCATGGTCGATGTCGACGGCGGACGGCTGCTGGATGTCGCGTTGCCGGGGCGCGGGCATGGGCTCGCCGTCGACCCGATGCAGCTTCGTGCCGCGGTGTTCGCGCGCCGCCCCGGCACCTTTGCATGGATCGTCGACCTCGCCAGTGGGCAGGTCTCGCACAGGATCGCCGCGGCGCCCGGCCGGCACTTCTACGGACACGGACAGTTCACAGCTGACGGCGCGCGACTGCTGTGCAGCGAGAACGACTATGCCTCGGGCGACGGCGTGATCGGGGTATACGACGCGAGCGACAGTTACCGGCGTCTCGGTGAGCTGCCCAGCCACGGTGTCGGCCCCCACGAGATCAGGTTGCTGGCCGATGGCCGCACGCTGGTGATCGCCAACGGCGGGATCCGTACCCACCCCGATCTGCCGCGCGTCAAGTCGAACCTGGCGAGCATGCGTCCCAATCTCGCCTACGTCGATGTTGCCAGCGGCCGGTTGCTGCACCGGCACGAACCCGAGGGGCGATGGCACCAGCTGAGTATCCGCCATATCGATGTGTCACCCGACGACCGGGTCGCGGTGGCGATGCAGTTCGAAGGTGACTCCCGACTTTTGCCGCCGCTGATCGCCATACAACAAGCGGAGCAGCCGATGCGGCTTCTGAGTGCGCCGGACGGGGTGCAGCGGCGACTGAGGAACTACTGCGGCAGTGTGGCATTCGATGCAGACGGTCGGCGCTTCGCCGTGTCATCGCCGCGTGGCGGTCTGGTCACCTTCTGGAGCGCCGGGGGTGACTACCTTGGTCTGCACGATCAGGCCGACGCCTGCGGCATCGGTCGAACGGATGGCGGCGGGCAGGGATTCGTCGTCAGTGACGGCGGCGGTGCAGTGGCACGGGTCGACGAAGACCTCGTCGCCACGGCCCGGACCTCGTTTTCCGGCTACCGTTGGGACAATCACCTGCTGACGCTGCGGCGCTGAACAGGGTCGCCGACCGGCTGTGTACAGGCCGCTTTGGCGAATCGCCGCCCCGAATCATGAAACGCCTATTCGCGATGATTGTTTCCCTCACCCCGTCCCTCTCCCGCACGCGGGGGAGGGGCCCAGCACAATCAGTCCAGCCTTTTCGACCCGTCTCCGCTTCGGGGTGCTGTAAAACCCCCTCTCCCCTCTGGGAGAGGGTTGGGGTGAGGGGATTTGAATGGTTAACACCATGAATTCAGGGAGATTCCCTCATCCCTGTCTTCTCCCGGTGGGAGAAGGAGATACGCGGTTGCTCGCCCGCATGTGGGAGAGGGGGGAACGGCGACGCTGTGCGTTGTTTCAGCTTAAATGGGTGCAGGTGCCTGGGCGGGCAACAGGTCGGGCATGCGCTTTGCCATCTGCTGTTGCAGGCGCGTGCTGGCACCGGCCAGCGCGAAGCCCACTTCAACACCGGCCGGAGTCCGGAAGATCGCGGACGCCTCGCCGTCTCCCAGGTCCAGTTCCCAGGCCCCATCGGTGCCGGGCGGCGGTGGGCACACCACCAGCGGAAGCGCTGGCGTCTTGACCACGACGGGCAGGGCAGGCAGCAGCAGCGGCGTCTCGGTGCCGGTCAGGGTGGCGGCCAGCGCCCGGGTCTGCGCCAGCAGTGGTGCGATGAAGGGCAGAGGGCCGGCTTCGGTCCGGGCGCAGTCGCCCACGGCGAAGATACGCGGGTCGCTGGTGCGCAACAGACGATCGACGGTGATGCCATTGTCGACCTCCAGCCCGGCCTCGCGTGCCAGCGCGGTACGCGCGGTGAGGCCGACCGCAGACAGCGCGTGGTCGAACATGACCTGCGAACCGTCGTCGAGTGTCGCCAGGTTGCCGGTTTCCGCTGCCTCATAGGCGGCCACGGTGCGTCCCATGTGCAGCCGGCAGCCTGCCTGCCTCAGGGCATCCATCAGCATGCTGCCGATCTCTGCCGGCAACAACCTTGCCAACGGCCAGGGCGCGGGATCGACGATGTCGACGCCGAAACCGGCCACCGCCAGGTCGTTGGCGAACTCGCAGCCGATCAGCCCGGCGCCGATCAACAGGACCCGGCCTTCGTTTCCGATGCGTTCGCGCCAGCGGCGGTAGTCGTCGAGGTCATTGACGGTGAAGATGTCCACCGCGTCGGCACCGGTGGTGGGGAACACACGGGCGTCTGCACCCACCGCCAACACCAGGCGATCGTAGGGCAGGGTCTGTGTACCGTGCCCGCCGTCGAGCGTCAGGGTGCGTGCCGCCCGGTCGACCGCCAGGACCCGGGTACGCGGCCGGATCTCGATACCGAGGTCCGCGGCCATGGCGGCGGCGTCCTTCTGCACCATGTCATCCGGCTGGTGATGGCGCGCCAGGGCGTTGGACAACATCGGCTTGGTGTAGACCTCGCCACCGTCCGCCGTTACCACAGTAATCGGCATGTCCGCGTCCCGCCTGCGCAACTCCCTGGCCAGCGAGTAGCCGGCAAGGCCACTGCCGACGATCACCAGGGAGTGCGGGTCATGCTGGGTCACTTCCGGGTTGGCAGGCGCCGTGGCCTGTGGTGCCTCTTCAACTGGCGCGAAGTCTTCTTTGCCTGCACCGCACACGGGGCAGACCCAGTCATCCGGGATATCCGCCCAGGCCGTGCCCGGCGCTATGCCGCCATCCGGATCACCCTGCTCGGGATCGTAGACCCAGCCACAGACGTTGCAGATGTAGCCCTGAATACTGTCCGTCATGATCTTCACCTCACCCCATCCCTCTCCCGAGGGGAGAGGGTGCCCAATAGGCCGTATCGTCTATACGGTGCAGTACGCTAGGAGATCTCCTGGAACTTCGAGCCCTTGGCCTTGCATACCGGGCATTCGTCCGGCGCATCACCGATCACCGTGTGGCCGCAGACCGGGCATACACGGATCGGTGCGTCGGCCAGATCACTGCCTGATTTGACGGCCTCCAGGGCACTGTTGAACAGCGCATGGTGGACCTTCTCCACCTCCATCGCGTAGCGCATCGACATCGTGGCTCGGCGGTCGCCCTCGGCCTCGGCGGTGGCCACCATGGGTGGGTACATCTGCTCGAACTCGTACTTCTCGCCGGCGGCGGCCTCCACGAGGTTTTCCGCCGTGGCCTTGACCCCGTCCATCGCCCGCAGGTGGGCGTGGGCATGGATGGTCTCGGCGGCTGCGACCGCCCGGAACAGTTTGGCGACCTGCGCAAAACCGTCGCGCTGCGCGCGTTCGCCGAACGCAAGATAGGTCCGATTCGCCTGGCTCTCGCCGGCAAAGGCCTCTTTGAGATTTTCTCTGGTATTCATTTTGCTGCCTCACATGTTCAGGCGTCGGATGACATGGGCAGCAGTCGATCGAGTATGCGGCTGCCCACAGGGTCAAATGGGCGCATAACCCTTTAACGACAAAATACGCCTGGCAGCCAAGTCCAGCATTGACAAGTCGCAGATGGATCCGGGATACCGCGTTCAGTGATCGCTCCGTGGTCTTTCTCCGGACCCCGATGGCGTGGTGAGGTGCCAGCGGGATGGGTCGTACGGCCGGCCCCGAGCCGCCGGGTGGCTCGTGGCCGGCCGTCCGGAAACGGCCGGTCCCGGGCTACCCGTCGATGTCCTGTAGCGCGATACCCAGGGCTTTGGCCACACCTTCACCATAGGCCGGGTCCGCCTTCAGGCAGTTGCGTATATGGCGTTTCCTGACGGTGTCGTCGACGCCTGCCATCTCGGCCGCGGTGTTCGCGAACAGGACCTGCTGCTGGTCCGGCGTCATGATGCGGAACAGCATGCCCGGCTGGCTGTAGTAGTCGTCATCGTCTTCACGGTAGTTCCAGTTGTCGGCAGCGCCATCGAGTGCCAGCGGCGGTTCCTTGACCTGCGGGTCTTCCTGCCACAGTCCCAGGCTGTTGGGCTCGTAGGCCTTGTGGCTGCCGTAGTTGCCGTCGACCCGCATCTGGCCGTCGCGATGGAAGCTGTGCACCGGACAGCGCGGCTTGTTCACCGGGATCTGCGCATGGTTCACGCCGAGGCGATAGCGTTGGGTGTCGCCGTACGAGAACAGGCGACCCTGCAACATCTTGTCCGGTGAGAAGCCGATGCCCGGGACGATGCTGGCCGGGTTGAACGCCGCCTGCTCGACCTCGGCGTGGTAGTTCTGGGGTTGCGGTTGAGTTCCAGTACGCCGACATCGATCAGCGGGTAGTCGGCATGCGGCCAGACTTTTGACAGGTCGAACGGGTGGAAGCGGTAAGCGGCGGCATCCTGCTCCGGCATGATCTGTACCTTGAAGTCCCAGCGCGGGTAGTCGCCACGCTCGATGGCTTCGTACAGGTCGCGCTGATGGCTCTCGCGATCCTGGGCGATGATCGCGGCCGCCTCTTCATTGCTCAGGTTTTCGATACCCTGCCGGCTCTTGAAATGGAATTTGACCCAGAAGCGCTGGTTGTCGGCGTTGATGAAGCTGAAGGTGTGGCTGCCGAAGCCGTGCATGTGGCGATAGCTGCGCGGGATGCCGCGGTCGCTCATCACCACCGTGATCTGGTGCAGCGCCTCGGGCAGCAGCGTCCAGAAGTCCCAGTTGGTCTGCGCGCTGCGCATGTTGGTACGCGGGTCGCGTTTGACCGCATGGTTGAGGTCGGGGAACTTGAGCGGATCACGCAGGAAGAACACCGGCGTGTTGTTGCCCACCATGTCCCAGTTGCCTTCCTCGGTGTAGAACTTGACCGCGAAGCCACGGATATCGCGTTCGGCATCCGCTGCGCCGCGCTCGCCGGCGACAGTGGAAAAGCGCGCGAAGACCTCGGTCTGCTTGCCCACTTCGGAGAACAGCTTCGCCTTGGTGTATTGCGAGATATCGTGGGTGACGGTGAAGGTGCCGTAGGCGCCCGACCCCTTGGCGTGCATACGCCGCTCGGGGATCACCTCGCGGTCGAAGTGGGCCAGCTTTTCCAGAAACCAGAAATCCTGCAACAGCATCGGGCCGCGTGGTCCGGCGGTCATCACATTCTGGTTGTCGGCGACAGGGCAGCCGTTGGTTGTGGTCAGTTTGGTCGGTTTGTCACTCATGGCGGGTTCCTCTTTTGTGTACGTTGGCGACCGCCGGCCGGTTGGTGGCTGTCATCCCGGTACTCAACTTAGGGGACCCAAGCTCATTAATGAAATGAATTGTTACGATCGTGAGGATAGTGGTTGGCTATGGCTGGCCCTTGTGTACGGATGCCGATACTTTCACTGACGAGATCATTTGAGTGAGGTGCCCCCCGGGCCCGGTGTCCGGATCTCGTCGAGCAGGCCGTCGACCGTCTCGATCACGTCGGACCGGTCCCACTTCAGCGCACCCCGATAGCCGTAGCGGACCCTGCCTTGCGCGTCGAGCAGGTAGGTCGACGGTACTGCGTACACCCGCCAGCGCCTCGCGGCACTGCCGTCGAGGTCGTAGAGGACCTGGAAATTCGGCGCGATCTCCCGGGTGTCGAAAAAGTCGGCGACCTGCGTCCTGTCTTCACTGATGTTTACTGTCAGCACGCGAAACGGCCGGCCGTCGAAGTGGTCGACCAGGCGGATCAGCGAGCCTATCTCCTTGACACAGGGACCGCACCAGCTGGCCCAGAAATTGACCAGGACAACCTCGCCGCCGAGATCCTGGAGATCGACCATCCGGTCACTGTCGTCGCGCAGTCGCAACGGGGCCGATTGCAGATGATTGACTGCCACCAGGCCGGTCCCCGGTTCGCCGGTGTCGCCAGGCAGTGCCGTGTCGTCTGCGGGTTCGGCCGCACGCAGGGGGGGCGGCGACAGCTCCAGCAGACGCATCGCGTGGCCGATCCGTTCGCCGAGCAACCCGCGCTCTTCGGTTTCGCGCGCATTCAGTCGATCGGCATCACGCACGTGGAAACCACCCCTGACACCCTGCAGGTAATGCAGGTAGACCGCCGATCCACCCGTCTGCAGCTGCTCGGCCAGCGCCTGGCTGTGCAGGTACTTGGTATTGAACTGCGGCTGGAATATGTAAACGGGCAGATTGGTCTCCCGGGCAATCCTGCGAAACCTCGCTTCCTCGCCTATCCCCGTGTACCCCTCGATGAGATTCGGGTGGTAGAACAGCATCCCGATGAGCGCGGGCTTGCCGGGGTTCTCGATCTGCCACAGGCGTGCGGCCTGCATCGCGAGCGCGGCACCGCGGCTTTCTCCGCCGAGAAATATCCGCTGCCAGCCCTGCTGGACGGCATGGTCGATGAGTTCTTTCACATGTGCCGGCTCGAACGCTGCATAGGCATCGCGTCCGGTTGTGGCCATGTACGATTCGTGCAGATCGACCAGCCAGTAGTCGATGCCCGCCTGCTGGATCGTTCGTGCAAACGGAGTATTGCCCTCGCGGATGCCGTACTCCGAGGGCACCCAGATCAACAGGTCGCGGCCCCCGGCCGGAAACCTCCGCACCTGCAGTTCGAAGCCAGATGTCAGCTCGATGCTTTCAGCCGGCCCGGCCGGGACGCTGCCGCCGGCGGTCGATGCCAGGGTCAACAGCACCAGGCAGACCTGGTGAACCACGCGCTTCATCGCCGCGCTCACAGCAGATCGTCGGCCGCGTACTGAGCCCGACGTGAGAGATGCTGGTCGACCCTGATTGTCAGGCTCGGCTCACTGCCGACCTGCCTGCCCGCCGCATCGAGCCAACCCGTGAACCGGTACTCGCCGACCTGCGGCGGGACCGTGACCGTGACCAGCTGGCCCGGCGAGTAAAAGCGGTGGAAGTGTCCCCGGCCATTGCCGCGTCCGTTCAGATCTGACTGACTCACCGCAACAGTGACGCCATGCCCCGCGTGCAGCGACAGCGTCCTGCTCTGGTAGGTCTTGTACAGCTGCAGCCTCACTGCCAGGGCGAGTGCCCGAATCCGGATATCTTCGCCCTCGATCGCCGGGCGCACCTCTTTGCGCAGCACGATGTCGCCGCGCGCTCCGGGCAGAAAGCGCATCCGCGCCTGATTGACCGGTGCCGAGACGCCGTCGTCGAGCAGGCGGGTCAGCAGGGACAGTGAATCGTCGCTGCGCTGGATCTGGCGGCCCGACCCGGTAATCGCATCCCAGGTGTAGCCCCAGCGGACGGGCGCCACACCACGGCGGCGGCGGTAGTCGAAGGCATACTCGGTATCGCCCCAGCGCAGGATCGATTCCCCGGCAGGGGAGGCGGTGATCTGCAGGTTCGAAACCGGTGCCTGGCCCTCGACCACTGTATCGGCCACGAACGCCGACTGTGCCGCCAGCACCTCGATGTCGACGATGCGGGTGTTCACGTCGTTGTCGGAAATCAGGCCGCGCGCGGCCAGATTGATCGCCACCTCGTTGCTGTCGTTCAGCTGCGCCAGCTCGTCCTCGTTCAGGCGCAGGGTCTGCACCAGTTCCAGCGGTTCGGGCCGGTCTTCATTGAGGCCGGTGATGATTGCACTCACCACGGACCTCAGCTCGTCGAGATAGATGGTCCGCAGGGTGTTGAAGTCCTCGCCGTCGACGCTCAGCGCCGGCGGGTCGTCATCCTGCCTGTCGATCGGCGCGGCCTCGAAATCGCTGGCCAGCTTTTCGAACAGGCGGTTCTTGCGGAAGTCGCCCGGATAGGGCTCGAGGATGCGGTACTCGTACGCCTTGGCCAGGTAGTACTGGTAGAGCACCAGGCGTTCGCGAGCCTTTTCGCGGATGGTGCGGATCGCGTGCAGTACCGCCACCGGTGGGGTGGGGCCCCAGTCATCGCGTGCACGGGTCAGGGTGTCGACTGCCAGCCAGCCGGCGTTGATCTCGTCGGTCGTGGTCTCCAGTGCCTGGATCGCCTGTGCGGTTTTTTCCGCGAACAGCTGCTTTTGCGCGAGGAAGCGGGTGAGGTCCTCGATCAGGTCGCCGAAGGTTGCGTCCTGCGCCTTCAGACGCTGCAGCTCGGCGTGCACCTCGTCGTCGCCGATGGCGTTTTGCAGGAACGCGTCACGCGCCGTCTGCGTGGCCCCGCTGAGCCTGTCGCCCAGTGCCAGGAGTTCTTCCGTATAGGCATCGGGATCGGTTGCCGCGGATGGATCGAGCGCGCCCAGTTGCCTGCGGATCGCAATGATCTCTGCATCGCTGGTGACGCGTCGGTAGGCATCCAACACGGTATCACCGCGGCTCAGTGGCGAATCCGGGTCGAAGATGGTCTCCACGTCCTGTGACGACGCCGACGCAAAGATCGCATAGGCCGTTGGTTTCTTGTGCGACACCACGATCTCGCCGAGCAGGTTGATCGTGCGCAGGATTGCGCGCCGTCGCACATTGTCGGTGGCATCCTGCGCCAGCGCCTGTTCATGGGCCTGCAGCCTGTCGAGGAAGAACCCGGCCTCGGCATCGATTCGTTGTTGCTCTGCCTCCAGCACCGGCAGTAGCGCACTGGCGTTTGCGTAGCGTCGCCGGTGCGACTCGATCTGATCCTGCTGCAGCGTGATCAGCCGATCGAGTGCCTCGGTCTTTTGCCCGATCGCACGCCAGTGCCGGTTCAGCCAGTAGCTCAGGTAGTACATCCTGATGGCGCTGTCGATTTCCTGCTGAAAGGCGCTGTAGTTCACCTCGACGGAGAGGTTGGGCACCCATCCCGGCGGATTGCCGAAATAGTCCAGTCCCGCGGCCAGTCGGTGTGACAAGGTGTTCAACTCGCGGCGCAGCGCGATCAGCTCGTGTCCTGCCTCGGTGGATCCGGCGGCCAGATCCTCGCTCAGCGGGCCGAATTCGCGCACCAGGGCCAGGGCCTGGTCGAAGCGGCCGGCGAGGTAGACATCGCGCAGGCGCTCGACCACCAGGCGCAGCAGGCTGGTGGTCAACCAGGTCTTGCTGCCGCCCGCGCTCTTCCTTGCCTGCCCCGGGGTGCCGGCTTCGCCCTGCAGGACCTGTCCCGAATCTGCACCAGACCGGGTATTTCCGCTTTTCTCCTCGACGAACCAGGTGGTGGTCAGGGGTTGCGAACCGCTGCTGTAGGTCGTCACGACCTTCTCACGGATCTTGCGCCAGGTGGTGGGCCTCCCGGCGCCGCCGCCGTCGTAGGGCCCGAATGCCTGGCCGGGTGCGCCGCCGGCCTGCTGCGCGTAAAGCCGCCACTCGGGCTTGTTGCTTATCAGCTCGCCGCCGTCGCCGCCGTCGCCCGGTCGGCCCGCGGGTACGCCGTTCGCGCCATTGGTTGGCTGGTAGTTGCTGCTGCTGAAGTCCTCGCTGGGACGCAGTTCCGGCTCCCTGATGGGTACCGTGGCGGAACTCTGCACATGGTGGGTCTGTACATACACGACATTGGCGTAACGCTGGTTGTTGATCTTGTGTGTGCGCGATGCCACGCTCTTCCCGTCGTCTCCCTTGCGCCCGCGTTCCGGGTCCTGGCCCCTGCCGCCGTTCATGACCAGTCTGATACCGCCGTCCGCGACCAGTTGATCGAGCAGCAGGTGGATGTCACCGGCTTTCAGGCCATCCAGGCCCGGTGACGGCGTGTTGCGCGCATTGCCGTCGCCGGCGGCCTGTGGCCACGCCAGCGGCGAGGTATCGATGCGGGCGGGGTTGTCGGGATCGGCGTCTTCGAACACCAGGCGCCGCGCGGAGATATGCACCTCGGTCTGCGGCAGATGCAGCGTGCCGCGGATGATGACGCTGTCGGCCTCGATGTCGAGCCGGTGGATATCGGCGGCACCGGAAAAGCGGTTCAGCTCTGCATGCTTGTCCGCGGGATCGAATCGCACTTCGAATCCGGAGGCCGTGACGGCGCGGGTGGTCCGCTCCACCCCGTTGAACCATCGCTGGTCTTTGCCCGCCGAGATACGGATGTCGTTGTAGATAGGCAGCTTCGGCACCGGCCGGTCGTTGTCGATGAAACGGGTCTCGGCCGGGATCGCGGCAACCGGCACCACGTCGAGCGTGCCCAGCGTGGCCGGCCCCTGCGGCCCCTGTGCTCGCAGTGTCAGCGTGAATTCTTCGACGTCGGCGGCCGCAGGCGTGTAACGCAGGACGCCGGTGTCCCGGTCGAAGGTAAGGTCGCCGACCACCTTGCGGTCGGTCTCGATCGCCACCTCGCGCTGTGGTGCCGGCGTGAAGCGAAACCCGGTGGTCGTGCCATGAGGGGCGAACAGCAGCGCCGGCAGTTGTCCGGTAACGGCGTCTGCCGGCGGGCCTTCGGCAACCGTGGGTGACGGGGCCGGGGTGGGGGGTGGTCCCTGCCTGGTCGTGGGCAGCAGGTTACAGCCGCTGGCTGCCAGCAGGGCGCCGGTCAGCAGACCGATGCCGACGGGGCGGGAATGTCGGAGAAAAACTGCGAGGGGTTCGATCACGATCGGGATCCTGTGCCTTGCGTACCCGGTCGTCGGTGATCGAAACCGACACCAGACTGCCGCCTCTGCCGATCCGTTGGGGGTACCCGGGTTGTGAGTATTGGGTTCGAGTCGTGAGTATAGGCAAGATATTTGTCGCGGGCCGCTGGCGTACTGCCGCGTGCCTCGTTCGAGTGCATGTATAGTTGTACCGGTACAAGGTACATCGGGTGGCCCTGCCATGACCGAAGACAAGGTATTGCCCCTGCACCCGCCCGGCGGCCGGTCGCGCGAGCTGGCGTCTGATCCGGTGGTCGAGGCACGTTCGTCACAGGACGCGGCGTGGATCGAGGTCATCCGCAAGATGGACGAGACCTACGCCGACCTGGTGCGCTATCAGGTCGACCTGGAGGAAAAGAACAGCTCGCTTGAGGCTGCTCAGCAGTTCATCGCCAGCGTCCTTGCCTCGATGACCGATGTGCTGATCGTTTGTGATGCCAAGGGGCGTATCCAGCAGGTCAACAAGGCGATGGAAACGCTGACGGGCGAGAGCGAGGCGACCTTGAAGGGGCGCCTGTTTCAGGACCTGCTAACCAGTGACTGTCAGCCCCTTGCCGGGCAACTGGTCGAGAAGATCCGTGCCGGCGCCGTCGGTGACTGTGAGGTCACCCTGTGTGGACGAGGTGAAAAGATACCGCTGGCGATGAACTGCACCTGCCGCTACGACACCCGCGGCCGGCGGGTCGGCATGGTGTTGATCGGCCGCCCCGTGGGCGAGCTGCGGCGTGCCTACGAGGCGCTGCACCTTGCCCACAGTGAACTGCAGCAGGCGCAGCAGCAGCTGGTCAATGCGGAAAAGATGGCCTCGCTGGGTCGCCTGGTGGCCGGCGTGGCGCATGAACTCAACAACCCGATCAGTTTCGTCTACGGAAACGTCCACGCGCTGGCGCGCTATCGCGAACGGTTGGCGCGTTATCTCGCTGCGGTGGATGCGGCCGGTCTGCCCGATGAGCTGCGGCAGCTGCGGGACGAGCTGCATGTCCCGAAGATCCTCGCCGATATCGCGCCGCTGCTCGATGGCACCCTGCAGGGCGCAGAACGTGTGCGTGACCTGGTCCAGGACCTGCGCCGCTTCTCCTCCGGACAGAGCGGTGAGCGCTCGCGTTTCGACCTGGTGCACGTGGTCGCGACAGCGGTGCACTGGGTCACCAAGGGAGCGCGGCAGGACCTTCGTGTCGATGTCCAGGCACCAGCCGTGTTGCAGATCGACGGCCATCCGGGCCAGTTGCAGCAGGTGCTCATGAACCTGGTGCAGAATGCGATCGACGCGCTGCGGGACATCGAAAGGCCGCGTATCGAGGTGCGGGTCGACGTCGTCGACGGCCAGGCCAGGGTACGCGTGCACGACAACGGCGCCGGGATCGCGCAGGATGATCTGGTGCGCGTATTCGATCCATTCTTCACCACCAAGCCGCTGGGCCAGGGTACCGGGCTGGGGCTGTCGATCAGCTACGGTATTGTCAATGAGCACGGCGGCAGGCTTACGGCTGCCAACCATGTACAGGGTGGCGCATTGTTCACCCTGCTGCTGCCGCTGGAGGGTGCCGCATGAATCACACGCTCGATGTGCTGTGGCTGCAGTCCGGTGGCTGCGGTGGCTGCACGATGTCGCTGCTGTGCGCCGAGTCGCCCGACCTGATCAGCACCCTCGAACTCGGCGGCATCCGTCTGCTGTGGCACCCGGCGCTGAGCGAGGCGAGCGGTGATGAAGTGACCGGTCTGCTGCAGCGGGTGGTCGACGGCGAGGTGCCTGTCGACGTGCTGTGTGTCGAGGGCTCGATGCTGCGCGGGCCTTTCGGCAGCGGGCGTTTTCACATGCTGGCCGGCAGCGCACGACCGATGATCGACTGGGTGAGTGACCTGGCGCGACGCAGCCGCTACACCATGGCGGTGGGAAGTTGTGCGGCATTTGGCGGCATCACTGCCAGTGGCTCGAACCCGGCCGATGCCTGTGGCCTGCAATACGACGGCAGCCACCCCGGTGGCCTGCTGGGTGACGCCTATCGCTCCGGCGCCGGGCTGCCGGTGATCAACGTCGCCGGTTGCCCGGCGCATCCCAACTGGGTGCTCGAGACCCTGCTGGCGCTGGCCCGGTCCGGATTCGACGTCGACGATCTGGATGCCCTGCAGCGCCCGCGCAGTTTCGCCGATCAGTTGGTGCATCATGGTTGTCCGCGCAACGAGTACTACGAGTACAAGGCCAGCGCACGGGCACCGTCGCAGCTCGGCTGCCTGATGGAGCACATGGGCTGCCTCGGCACCCAGGCACATGCAGACTGCAACACGCGGCTGTGGAACGGCGAGGGTTCGTGCATCCGTGGTGGCTACGCCTGTATCAACTGCACCGCGCCGGAGTTCGAGGAACCGGGACATCCGTTCACCGTCACGCCGTCGATTGCCGGCATCCCGGTCGGGTTGCCGACCGATATGCCCAAGGCGTGGTTCGTCGCGCTGTCGTCACTGTCCAAGGCGGCCACGCCGGAGCGGCTGAAGACCAATGCGGTATCGGATCACGCGCGGATCGCGCCCAAGGTCAAGAGCACCAGGTACCGATGAGCGACGCCAGACGACGCATCGTTGTCGGCCCGTTCAACCGCGTCGAGGGCGACCTGGAGGTGACGCTGGACATCGACGACGGCCGGGTCGCTGCGGCCTATGTGAATGCGCCGCTGTACCGCGGCTTCGAGCAGATCCTGGCCGGCAAGGACCCGCGCGATGCGCTGGTGATCGCGCCGCGTATCTGTGGCATCTGCTCGGTCTCGCAGTCGATGGCGGCGGCCTATGCACTGGCCGACGCCCAGCGACTGGCGATGCCGCGCAATGGCGACCTGGCGACCAACCTGGTGCTGGCGGCCGAGAACGTCGCCGATCACTTCACCCACTTCTACCTGTTCTTCATGCCTGACTTTGCACGTGCTGTGTACGCGAGCGAGCCCTGGTACGCCAGCCTGGCGCAGCGCTTCACCGCCACCGTCGGCGATGCTGCGCGCGAGGCGATCGGCGCCCGCGCGCAATGGCTGCACCTGATGGGACTGCTGGCCGGCAAGTGGCCGCACACCCTTGGACTGCAGCCTGGCGGCAGCACACGCCCAATCCTGGCGCAGGAGTGCCTGCGGCTGCTGTTGCAGATCGCCGGGTTCCGGCGCTTTCTCGAACAGGTGACCTTCGGTGATCGCCTGGAGGCGATCGTGGCCCTGGACAGTGCCGCGGCACTGTCGGGCTGGGCGGACGCGGCGCCGCCGCACAGCAGCGACCTGCGGCGCTTCCTGGCGATCGCCGATGCGCTTGGCCTGGATGGGCTCGGCCGTGCCGGCGACCGCTTCATGAGCTACGGCAGCCACCTGATCGATGGCGAGCACCTGTTTGCCCCCGGCCTGTGGCATCACGGTCTGCAGTCGCTCGACACGACGCTGATCGGTGAAGACCTGTCGCACAGCTGGATGCAGGGCGATGCCGCGCACCACCCGAGCCGTGGCGTCACGCTGCCCGAGCCGGACAAGGCGGGCGCCTACAGCTGGTGCAAGGCGCCGCGGCTCGACGGTGCCGTGGTCGAGGTGGGGGCACTGGCGCGCCAGGTGGTCGACGGGCATCCGCTGGTTCGCGACCTGGTCGCCGCCAGCGGTGGCAATGTGCGCAACCGCGTGGTCGCGCGCCTGCTCGAGGTCGCCCGCGTGGTGATTGCGATGGAGGACTGGGTTCGCGCATTGGTCCCGGGTGAGCCTTTCTGTCACACGGCACCGCTGCCCGACAACGCCGACGGTGTGGGTCTGGTGGAGGCGGCGCGCGGCAGCCTGGGTCACTGGCTGTCCGTCCGCGATGGCCGCATCGCCAACTACCAGGTCGTTGCGCCGACCACCTGGAACTTCTCGCCACGCGATGCCGCGGGTGTGCCCGGCGCGCTGGAGCGGGCGCTAGTCGGTGCGCCGCTTCGCGACGGCGAGACCTCGCCGTTGGCGGCGCAGCACATCGTGCGCTCGTTCGATCCCTGTATGGTATGTACCGTCCATTGAGACACTGTTCATCTGCGGCTTGCGTTGGGTGGCAGCGAAACGCAAACTAACTTTCCAATTACACGGAAGACTGCAAGCGATCATTGCAGTCGGCGCACCTGGGATGGTCGACTTTTTTCGCTAACTGGCGGTTTAGAAAGGTTTTCATCCCGATGGCACAGACATTGCTGATTCCCGGGGAGCTGAAAAGCACCTTTATCGATCACCTGCCCGCTGATGGGCCCAGTCCCGGGATTTACCGCCATGAAAGCCATCCGACCGCCTTTTGTCCTGATTGTTGTGCCACTCCTGGGCCTGCTCAGCGGTGTAGCGTCCGCACACCAGGGCACGCACCTGGTCGCCCATGTGCACCCGCACCTGGGCGTGGAGCACCTGTTGGCGAGTGTCGGCCTGGCGGCAGTCGTCTACTGGCTGGCGCGCAGGGCCCGCGGCAGCTGATTCGCCGCCCGGCGGTAGCGGATTTACCGATGGCGTGGGGGGACGGGGCTTGAGCGCCGGGGCCGCCAACCCGGCCGGGGCCATCACCGTACACCTGGTCACGCGCGCCGGTCGCGTCGATGCCGCCTCTGTTTCCTCCAGCCGTCATCTCGACGTGGCGCAGCGCCTGTTTCGCGGCCGTCCGGTCGAACACGCATTGGCCACCCTGCCGATGATCTTCAGCGTGTGTGCCACCGCCCAGGCCTGCGCGGCCACCGCCGCGTGCGAGAACGCCTCCGAAATCCAGCCCGACCCACGACACCTGCAGGCACGTGAGCTGCTGTTGCTCGCCGAGACCGCGCGCGAACACCTGTTCCGCATCCTGCTGGGCTGGTCCGCGTGGCTGGAGACGCCGCCTGGCGTCGCCGGTCTGGGCGCCCTCGGGCGGATGCGTGCCGCATGGGGCCGGGCGTTGTATCCGGCCGGCGATGCGTTTCGTCCCGGCGGCGGTGCTCTTTCGCCCGATCGTGGCGCGCTGACAGGGCTGCTGCACGAGCTGCAGGGACTGCTGGCCGGCGCCCTCGGGGAGCCGCCGGACAGCTGGTCGGCCCGCTGGCCGGCGACACCGGATAACGAGGCCCTGATGCAGTGGGTGGAAAGCGGCGCGGCCGTCGCGCCATGCATGCTCGGCAGCGTGATCGAACGCGGATACGCCGGCCTCGGCGGCAGCCCGGTCGTGGCGATGCCGGCGATCGAGGACTCTGTGCTGGTGGCGCTGCTGGCGGGCGATGTGGCGGATGCCTTCGTTGCCGCGCCACTGTGGTCAGGCGCGCCGTGTGAGACCGGTGCACTGCAGCGCCAGTGTGACACCCCTGCGGTCGCGGCATCGCAACAGGTCTACGGCAACGCCCTGTTGCCGCGTCTGCTGGCGCGCCTGTTCGAGCTGGTCGACGTGGTCGGACAGATCGGCCGGCTGGTCGAACAGGTCGCACCGGCCGGCGCCGGGGCTGACCTGTCGCGGGCCGACGGCAGCGGCATCGCCCAGGTCGAGGCCGCGCGGGGACGCCTGGTGCACTGGCTGCGGATCGTCGACGGCAAGATCGCCGACTACCGCATCCTGGCACCGACCGAGTGGAACTTTCATCCCCGCGGCGCATTGGCCCAGGGCCTGCTGAGCCTGCCGGTCGACGACCGGCTGCCGCAACTGGCACGCCTGCTGGTCGATGCGATCGATCCCTGTGTCGAGGCAAGTGTCGAGGTGACGAACGATGCATGAAATGTCGTTGTGTGAATCGATCATGCAGATCATCGAGGACGAGGCGCAGCGTCAGGGGTTCGAGCGGGTGATCCGCGTGCGCCTGGAGATCGGTCGCCTGTCCGGGGTCGAGATCGAGGCGATGCGCTTCGGCTTCGACGCCGTCACCCGCGACTCGCTCGCCGACGGTGCCGAGCTGGAGATCATCGAGCTGCCGGGTACCGCGTGGTGCCTGCCCTGCGGCTGCGAGGTCGAGGTGCGGCAGCGCTTCGATGCCTGCCCGCAGTGTGGCAGCTACCAGTTGCAGGTGGTCAGCGGCGACCAGATGCAGATCAAAGACCTGGAGGTCGAGTAAGTGGCCCGGGTCGCACGCCCCGGCGTCCTGATCGTCGACGATGAGCCGCTGTCGTTGCAGACACTCAGGCGCACACTCGATGAGGAGTTCGAGGTGTTCACCGCGGGAAGCGCGGCGGAGGCGACAGGCATACTCGAGACCGAGCGTATCCATGCGGTGCTGGCCGACCAGCGCATGCCGGAGCAGACCGGCGTGGCCTTTCTGACCCGGGTGCGTGAGCAGTGGCCCGACGTGGTACGGATGATCATCTCCGGCTATACCGACCCGGATGACATCATCGAGGGTGTAAACGGCGCCGGTATCTATCAGTTTGTCAGCAAACCCTGGCACCCGGACAGCCTGCTGCTGATCGTGCGCAATGCCTGTGAGTTGTACCGTCTGCAGCGCGAAAATGCGCTGATGACCCTGGAGATGCGGGTCGCCACACCGACCCTGGAGAAGCGCCTCGACCACCAGCGCAGCGTGCTCAAGCGCAGCTATCGCCTGGATGGCATCGTGCGTTCGCCGGACAGCCCGATCAATGCGGTGTGTCAACAGGTCGCACAGATCGCGCCCTACGACATAAGTGTGCTGATCGACGGTGAGTCCGGTACCGGCAAGGAGCTGTTCGCACGTGCCATCCACTACAACAGTGATCGTGCCGCGAAGCCGTTCGTCGCGGAAAACTGTGCGGCCATGCCAGACCAGCTGCTCGAGAGTGAGTTGTTCGGTCACAGGCGCGGCGCTTTCACCAGTGCGGTCAGCGACCACATCGGGCTGTTCGAGCAGGCCGACGGCGGCACGATCTTTCTGGACGAGATCGGCGACGTGTCACCGACCTTCCAGATGAAGCTGCTGCGCGTGCTGCAGGAAGGAGAGGTGCGCCCGGTAGGCAGCGCCAAGCGCCGTACCGTCAACGTGCGCGTGGTCGCCGCGACCAATCGCGATCTTGAACAGGAGATCCGCGCCGGGCGTTTTCGCGAAGACCTCTACTACCGTCTGGCCGGTGTGCGCCTGCACCTGCCGCCGCTGCGTGCGCGACCTGGCGATATCCCGGTGATCGGTCAGTGCCTGCTCGATGAGGCGGTACGCGCGTTCGGCAAGCGCTGCGATGGTTTCAGCGAGGAGGCGATGCGCTGCCTGTGTGACTACCACTGGCCGGGCAATGTGCGCGAGCTGCGCAACGAGATCCAGCGGATGCTGGTGATGAGCGATACGCCTGTGCTCGATGCGGCATTGCTCGCCCCTCGGGTGTTGCGCGCTGCGCCGCCCGCAGAAGAGGCTGCGACGGACCTGCTCGCCGGCCTCGACGGGACGTTGAAGAGCCGGGTAGAGGCGCTCGAGGCGCGGGTGCTGCGCGAGACGCTGATCCGGCACCGCTGGAACAAGAGCCGCGCAGCCGAAGAGCTGGGGTTGTCGCGCGTCGGGCTGCGCAACAAGCTGGATCGTTACGGCCTGGACCAGCGCGGCGAGCCGTAGGCCCCCCGCAGGCGCCGGCCCCATCGGCCAGCGGCTGGCCTGCTACGGGGTGCCGGGGTGCTCACGGATTCATGCGTCGCAGGGCCTTCAGGCAGGCGTAGTTCTTGGCGGAGGTCGGCGATTCGATGTCATGTTCCAGCAGCGCCAGGCATTTCGCGTGTTTGAATCCTGTCTGCCTCATCAGTTCAAGGTGCCGGTCCACCTCGAAACGGCCGGCTTCGAACACCTGCGTCGCGCCGTCCGGGCGGATGAAATCACCGTTCAGCAGGATGCCGCGGCCGCGCAGCGCACTGGCCGATTTGGCGTACACGGTCTGCACATTTTGCTGGCTGCCCAGGTCGTGCAGTGACCAGGTCGAGATCACTGCATCGACCGGTCCATCGACGATGTCCTGCCAGTCGTCCCTGACGAGGTCGGCCTGCAGGTAGGTGATGCGCGACGCATGCCGGTGCAGCCGTGTGCGCGCGATCTCCAGCATGGGAGTGGAAAAATCGATGCCGCAGTAGCTGATGGTCGGCATGGCCTGCAGGACATGCTGCGCCAGGTACCCGGGACCGATACCGAGCTCGACGACACGCCCATCTGCCGGAACGGTGCGGCGCAGCTCGCCAAGCACCAGCTCGAACAGTTCAAGGCGCTGCGCCGTCGGGCTGAATCGCTCGCCCCACGCCAGCGCGTAGTCCCGGTCATGGAACTGGTGCTCTGCACCGATCACGGCTTCATTCATTCCGACACTTCCCCCGGTGGCGGGCGCGCGACCGGCCACGAGCCCATTTTCATCCCTGAAATAAAGATGCAAGTCAGGTTCTTCGCAACCCCGAGGTTGGCAGCCGGGCCACACCATTCCCCCTTGCGGCCGACCGGTTTGGGCATCGTTCATGCGCGGTGGTCAAGTGGTTTGCACAATGGTGTCGGAATTGGTTAGCCGGTTTGCGGATTGGACGGGTGATGGCGCTGGGTGAATAGCCCAACTCGTTGTTTATCAGGAAGATTCGCATTCTGGCGCGGTTATTGAATTCTTTCTCCCATTCGGCACGCGCACGGGGTGCCGGCCGACAGCGACCGGGGGAGTCACAGATGGCGGACAACGAATTCGATTTTTCGGCGATCGAAACACGGCTGGGCGTGTCCCGCCGTACCTTCCTGAAATTCTGTACCGGGGTCGCCGCTTCGCTCGGCCTCGGCAACAACGCGGCCTACGCGATGGCCGAGGCAGTGGCCGACCGCAAGAAGCGTCCCCCGGTGATCTGGCTGCACGGCCAGGAGTGCACCGGCCCGACCGAGGCCCTGCTGCGTTCTGAGCAGCCGAGCCTGGAACACCTGATCCTCGACCTGATCTCGCTCGACTATCACCAGACGCTGGATGCCGGCGCCGGGCATCGCGTCGAGGAGATCAAGCGCCATGCCATGCAGGAACACAAGGGCAAGTACCTGCTGGTGGTCGAAGGTGCGATCCCGCTGGCGCAGAACGGCATCTTCTGCAAGATCGGCGGCCAGACGATGACCGATGCGACCCGCGAGGCGGCCGAGCACGCGGCGGCTATCGTCGCCTACGGCTCCTGCGCCAGCTGGGGCGGGGTGCAGTCGGCCTCGCCCAACCCGACGGGTGCGGTCGGTGCGCCGCAGTTCCTGACCGACAAGACCGTGGTCACGATCCCCGGTTGTCCGCCCAACCCGGCCAACTTCATCGGTACCGTGCTGTTCTTTGTCACCTACGGCAAGCTGCCGCCGATCGATGAGAAGGGTCGGCCGAAGTGGGCCTATGGTCGCCTGATCCACGAAAACTGTTATCGCCGTCCGCATTTCGACGCCGGGCGCTTTGCCACCGAGTTCGGCGACGAGGGACACCGCAAGGGCTATTGCCTGTACAAGCTCGGTTGCAAGGGGCCGGAGACCTACAACAACTGCCCGAGTCTCGAATTCAACAACGTCGGCGGCGGCGTCTGGCCGATTGGTGTCGGCCATCCCTGTTTCGGCTGTTCGGAACAGGGGACCGGTTTCCACAAGGCACTGTTCAGTCTGTCGGACGTGAAGACGCATACCCCGCCGAATACATTCCCGACCATCGACGCGCGCGAGGGTACCAGCAGCGCCACGGTCGCCACCGCGGCGGTCGCCGGTGTGGCAGTGGGTGCGGCGCTTGGCGCCAGTGCGATGGCGGGCAGGAAGCTCGGCAACCGCGACGCGGACCAGGAATAACCGGGGGAGGCACGATGAATCGCAGGGATTTCCTCCGCGCATCGATCGGTGGTGCTGCGGCTGCACTGGCCAGCAGTGGCGCCAGCGCTCGACCCAATCTCACGCCGGCCCCCGAGGCGATCGGCATGCTGTTCGACTCGACCTTGTGCGTTGGCTGCAAGGCCTGCGTATCAGCGTGCAAAGCAGTCAACGGCCTGCCACCGACGCTGCTCGGCGACGATGTGCAGTATGACTCGGCCAGGGATCTGTCCCACGAGACCTATAACGTGATCAAGGTCTACACCAATGGTAAGCCGGTGGCCAAGGACAGCGAGACCGACGGCTTCGCGTTCGAGAAGCGCAGTTGCATGCACTGCGTCGACCCGGGCTGCGTATCGGTGTGCCCGGTCACGGCCCTGCTCAGGCATCCACTGACCGGCATCGTCACCTACGACAAGGATGCCTGCATCGGTTGCCGCACCTGCATGACCGGCTGTCCCTACAACGTGCCGCAGTTCGACTACGACAACCCCTGGGGCATGCTGCACAAGTGCCAGATGTGCAACCAGAAGGGTGTCGAGCGCATCGACAAGGGTGGCATGACCGGCTGCGCCGAGGCCTGCCCGACCGGTGCCACGCTGTTCGGCTCGCGCACGGCGCTGCTCGAAGAGGCCAAGCGCCGCATGCAGCTGCGGCCGGGCGAGATCTACAACTACCCACGTGGGGATGTGCGCCAGCCGTCAAGTCACCACGAAAAGGCCGTGCCGCACTACCAGCATCACGTGTGGGGCGAGAAAGAGGCGGGCGGTACCAACGTGATGCATATCTCGTCGATCCCGTTCGACAAGCTCGGTATGCCGCCACTCGGGGAGCGCTCGCACGTGTCGATCTCCGAGGGCGTGCAGCACACGCTCTACAGCTACATGGCGCTGCCGGCGGTGGTGCTCGGTGGACTGACCTGGCTGGTCAAGCGCAATACGGACGACGAGGGAGACGACGTATGAGCCACTATCAACCACTCGGGCGCCGCGTCGTCACGCTGCCGTTCGTGTTTCTCGGGGTGATCGCGCTGATCGGCCTGTATTTCCTCGCCGAGCGCTTCATCAACGGCATGGGCGCGGTCACGAACCTCAACGGCGGATTCCCGTGGGGCATCTGGGTGGTCTACGACATCGTGGTCGGCACCGCGCTGGCCTGCGGCGGCTACGCGCTGGCGGTCACCGTCTATGTATTCAACAAGGGCAAGTATCACCCGTTGATCCGCCCGGCACTGCTGGCCAGCCTGCTCGGTTACGGCCTCGGCGGTGTCGGCGCGATCATCGACATGGGGCGCTGGTGGCAGTTCTACAACCTGTTCCTGCCATGGCAGATGAACTTCAACTCGGTGATGCTCGAGGTCGGCCTGTGCGTCAGTGCCTACATCGTCGTGCTGATGATCGAGTTCCTGCCCACCGTGCTGGAGAAGTTCAAGGCCGAGGCACTGCTGAAGAAGCTCAACAAGGTGCTGTTCGTGGTGATTGCGTTGGGCGTGCTGTTGCCGACGATGCACCAGTCATCGCTCGGTACCATGCTGATTGCGATGGGCTGGAAGGTGCACCCGCTGTGGCAGACGCTGCACCTGCAGCCGCTGCTGGCGGTGCTGACCGCGTTCACGATGGGTTTCTCGATCGTGGTGTTCGAGGGTTCGTTGTCGTCGGTCGGTTTCCGCCGCAAGCCGGAGACACATCTTCTGTCGGGTCTGGGCAGGATCATCGTCGGCCTGATCGCGGTGTACCTGGCGATCCGTTTTGGCGAGATCCTGGTGCGCGGCAAGCTAGGCCTGGTGTTCGCTGGCGACCTGGCCAGCCTGATGTTCCTGATTGAGACCGCACTGTTCGTTTACCCACTGGTCGTGCTGATGTCGCCACGTGGGCGCGGGAATGCGCGCTCGCTGCTGTTCGCCGCGGTCAGCATGTTGCTGGCCGGCACGCTCTACCGTTTCAACGCCTTCCTGATCACCCTCGACCCGGGCCCGGGCTACAGCTACTTCCCGGCGCTTCCGGAGATCATGGTGACGGTCGGCCTCGTGGCGATCGAGATCATGGTGTTCCTGTTTGTGGTCAAGACCTTCCCGGTCATGCCGCGTGAAGACCACGCAGCCGCACCCAATGCCTGACGCCCAAGCCCAACGAATATCGCCTGGAGGAAATTCCCTGTGACCACACGTATCACCGTTGATCCGATCACCCGCATCGAAGGTCATCTGCGCATCGATGTCGAGGTCGATGACGGCAAGGTCACCAAGGCCTGGTCGTCCGGGCAGATGTGGCGCGGTATCGAGAAGATCCTGGTCGGCCGTGATCCACGCGAGGCCTGGACCTATACCCAGCGCTTCTGCGGCGTGTGCACCACGGTGCACGCGATTGCATCGGTGCGCGCGGTCGAGAATGCACTGCAGCTGGAGATCCCGGTCAATGCGCAGCTGATCCGCAACATCATCCAGACCGCACACGCGATCCAGGACCACATCGTGCACTTCTACCACCTGTCGGCGGTCGACTGGGTGGACGTGGTCTCGGCGCTCGACGCCGACCCGGTGGCCACCTCGAAGCTGGCCGAGTCGCTGTCGGACTGGCCGCTCAACGGCCCGCACGAGATGAAGGCGGTGCAGCAGCGACTGAAGACCTTTGTCGGCAGCGGTCAGCTCGGGCCGTTTGCCAGCGGCTTCTGGGGCCATCCGGCAATGAAGCTGTCGCCAGAGGTCAACCTGCTCGGTGTCGCGCACTACATGAACGCGCTCGATGTGCAGAACTATGCCAACAAGATCGTCGCCATCCTCGGCGGAAAGAGCCCGCACATCCAGAACGTCGCGGTCGGCGGGGTGAGCAACTCGATCAGCCACGATGCACCTTCGGTGCTGAACATCGAGCGCCTGATGCTGATCAGGACCTTCATCGACAAGCTGGAGCATTTCATCAAGTCGACCTACCTCGTCGATGTACCGGCAATCGGCGCCTTCTACCTCGACTGGACCACCATCGGTGGCGGCGTCAACAACTACCTGACCGTGCCGGACTGCCCGCAGGATACGAAAGGCACGGTGTTCGATCTGCCCGGCGGGTACATCGCCAACGGCGACCTGAAGTCTCTCAAACCGATCACCACGTTCAACGATGCCTACTTCCGCGACGGTGTTGCCGAGAGCTCCAAGCACGCCTGGTACACGGGCGGCGACGCGCTCCACCCCTGGGAGGGGGAGACCGAGCCGGAGTACACCGACTTCCAGGACGAGGGCAAGTATTCCTGGGTCAAGGCACCGACCTTCTACGGCCAGCGTGCCGAGGTCGGTCCATTGGCAGACGTGCTGGTCGGCGTGGCGGTCGGCAACGAGCGCTACACCCGATATCTGAACGAGGCGATTGGCACGATCAAGGCCGTATCCGGTCTGTCGGAGGTGCCGCTGTCGGCGTTGGAATCGACCATCGGCCGGCACGCCGCGCGCGCGGTGCGCTGCGCGGTGATGATCGATACGCTGAAGGACCAGTGGCAGAAACTGGTCGACAACATCGGTACCGGCGACCTGGACACCTTCAATGCGCCGGTATTCCCCAAGGGCGAGATCAGGGGCGTCGGTTTCCATGCCGCGCCGCGTGGAACCCTGTCGCACTGGGTGGTGATCGAAGATGCCAAGATCAAGAACTACCAGGCGGTGGTGCCGAGCACCTGGAACGCCGGTCCGCGCGACGCCGACGGCCAGCCGGGGCCCTACGAGTCGTCGCTGCTCG